>Ga0209386_1000305_pt1 | contig 25344 bp, 20 predicted proteins | sample NGEPertwo_FD_184510 | JGI IMG/M metagenome (GOLD analysis project Ga0209386, IMG submission 184510) | Arctic peat soil microbial communities from the Barrow Environmental Observatory site, Barrow, Alaska, USA - NGEE Permafrost154B-two... | ecosystem: Environmental > Terrestrial > Soil > Wetlands...
ATAGAAAGACTGGTTTATAACCAATCTTTTGTAAGCCAGGATGCAACTACCTGGTATCTTTGGATACTTTTACTATGTATGGCTCAATGCAAATCGAAAGGGTTGCAATTCGATTTTCAATTAAGGTAACGATTTATGAAACGATTTATAAATTACAAAACAAAATAGTAATTGAGCCCTATACCGATATCGGTTAGAGCTCAATTCACCAGCGCACTATCAAATCAGCTGGATTTAACAAAGTACCACAATATGTCTCCCTCTTAGAGAAAGCAAACCCAATCACTGAGCGACAATCTCTTTATATCCTCGTATTAAATCACTTAAATACTAACTTGGAATAAACAATTGATACTTCGCACAGTATTTTACGAATCTGATCTTATACCATTTAACCGACAGATAATAATGATACCAGTGAGAATTTATAAAGTCATTTGCCAACTTAACGTCCTTCACCGTACGATCATCAAAATCTTTCGGGTCATAATTACTAAATGCTTCTTTTAACCACTTACTGCTGTCGTAGATGATTAATTCAAAGTCGTCCTTATTAAATAGCCCTTGTTGAATTAATAGTTTCTTCCAATTATCCTCCCTTTTAGTCGCTGCAAAATCCTCTAAAAGCAGCGTATCTAGTAATAGGTCAAAGTTGTTGAAGTTCAGATTCCAATCAAAATATTGCTGGTGTTTACTTAGGTAATTCTCGAGAAGTTTTCTGATACTCATAAAGGCTCGTCGGTATCGATCCTTATTATTGATCTCCACCCTCTTATAGGAGCCATGGAATTCGTCACTATAATCATATTCGTACGACCACTCCAAGAAAGGGAGATCTGGAAATTCCAACGCTTGACCATGTCCGTAAGCCGGCATAATACGATCAAATAATTCATCATATGTTTGGCCACCAAATTTCGAAATATAACCAAGAATTTTATAATATAATCCTATCTTCTGATGCGTCTTAGGCTTGCAGTTATTGATATCATTGACTTTACTTAACATTCCACTAAACCCTTGGTGAGTATAGGAATCTGCCAACGTATGCAAAAGGATTCCTAAGGTATACAAGTTACCCTCATCAATGACATCGTTTAATATATCTAGGATGATGGGGCCTTCTTCCTTAGTGCGCAGCTTTTTTGTAAAACTCTCCCCCTGACAACCTGGAACAAAATGAAAGGCAATCGTGTTATTGATCATTGACTCGTAATTAAAGGTATTAATACGAAAGTAAGAATGGCAGGTAGCCATATTAGATAATGCAGGCTTTTCATCAATAACATCGTGTTCAATCAGATCATTCGATTTATGTAAATACATAAGATTTATTTTAGCATCATCCACATACTGTGAGGCATGCGCAATGATTTGAGCACTTTCTTTCTTAAAGCCACAGGCTCGACAAAACGCTAAAATAGCATAGTAATGTGCATCTCTTTGCAAAATCTTCCCCCCCTTAAAATATATTCAATAAATATTAAAAACCTATGCACCATACTATGCATTGGCTAAATAATATGTACTGAGGGGGGATCCATATGTCGGGACAATTTTCTAATCTTTTTAACGAACGATCCATGACGGAAAGCGGCCATGAATTCAACAGGGCAGCAGAGAGTACGGGTAATGAGGAATTGGATAACGCCATAGAAGTGGCAGGTTATGCCTATGATTCAAAACAGGACATTTTTTATTCAACCCTGAATCCTTGGCAGAGAGATATTGGATATTGTCGTCTATATGATGAAGCAGCAGCGCCTTTAGGGATGATCATTGATTGTGAACCCATTACGTTTAAGTATCATGAGAAAGAATGGCTCATCGGTTTTTGGAAAGGTCAGTATGACTTAGTTTGTGGTGGTGAGATTGGCGTTTACACACGGGCAGTGGATCGAAATATTCGTGGTTTCTTAAATGGCGCTTATTATGATTGTGTCACTGATACCGATCTCTTAGAAATGTCCTACACCTTAAAAAAGAACGGCAATACGCTCTTTACAAGAACTGATAAACACTGGTGGCTCACTGGTTTTAAGCTTGGTGAGTTTTCTGAGCCTTCAGAACTAACGATGGATATATCGGTGACTCTGCATAATGTCATGATGCGGAATGCGTTTGTGACAGGATTATGGGATGCCGGATATCCACTCAATGACTTTAAAACCAATGGTTCTACAGTTAGTTTTACATTTGATCATCCCCATACACCACCACCCGTGACGCGAACACCTGCCACAGATCGAATTATTCAAAAGAAGAATCAACTCTTGTGTGAAAAATATCAAGAGATTACGGGATCCTCTAATACCATACAGGAAAAAGTTAAAGCCGTTGAGGAGCTATCCCCGGAGATGTATTCTAAGGTTATCCGGACCGGGAAATCAAAACAATCCTATGAAAAATTCTCTTCTTGGTTTACAGAAAGTATTCAGAAGTAAGAAGTATGTAGAAATGATTGAGTCGTTTCATTGAAGAAGAGGTCGTGGTTCTAACACATTAAAGAACCACGACCTCTTCTTTTCACGCCAATATCTTGCAATCTTCAATGAAAGGGTTATTATAAGACAAGTGATGTTCACTAAGGGAGCGAATTTTGATGGAATTAACGGAATGGGTAAAAATACAGACTCTTTATGACTCTGAGGCAAAAGCCTTAAAAACCGCAAATATTGTTGCAACCACTGAAGCAAGGTTAGCCAACCAACCACAGGGACCCCAGTATGAAGTAGAAACCCGTATAGAACCAGTCGATCAAAAATTTCAAGTGTTTTGGCGCAAAGTTTTTATCGGAAATAAAACTGGTTGCGGCGGAGGCTGTGACTCCTGCAGTAGCGAACCAGCACCCAAGAAACAAATGGCCAAGATACTACCTTTTAGAAGGCCGACCGTATAAGCCTGCCCAATCAAACATACGCCTATATTAAGAAGACCCGCTCAAGCGAGCGGGTCTTCTTTGCGGTCTTCTTCACCTCTGTCTTATAACGACATGCTCAAAATTAAACTCAGTCAAGCTTTAATCCCATCAGGCTGGCCCCTTTGACAAAGAATCGTTCAATGTTTTTCTCTACAGTTGGATCAGGTATTAATGGCGGTGCCTGGTGAGGTTTGATCCGAGCATCAATTATAATATTATCACACGCCCAATGCTTATTCTCATAGTGACTATTCACGCCATAAATGTCATGGGAAGGATTACTGCGTGTGAACGTAGCCCAAAGAAAGTTATTGGTGGTGGCACTCATGAATGTACTGTCATCACACAGTATCATCATAGGACAGTTTGGAATCGGACCCTTTCCCTGAATAGCGTCACTTAAACCTTGTAGCTCCTGTTGTGCTTGAGCATAATTGATGAATTTAGGGCCTTGAATCGCCACAACGCCAGGCATTATCAGTCGGGCATTGCTGCCTCCCCGTAAGTCATCTAAACCTTCAGGGATCTCTTGGCATAAATCCCTGATTTTATCTCCATAAGCTGCAAAAATAACTTTGCTACCTCTATTTAACCCGGTCCCTGAATAATCAAGAGTATCAATGGTCGTGTTTGTTTGAAAATGGATGTCTCGATGTAAATCGATACGTTCTAAAATATAAGATAAAAAGTCCACTTCCTGATGAGTATCTAATGGTTGCTTCTCTTCTGCTGTTATGAACAAATACTTCGCTAAGCTCAACTGTCCTGTTCCTAAAATTCGATTCGCGATCGTGAGTAGTTCAGTCGGCTGTTTTACTGGTTGATAGGGGGTATACCGTTCACTACCTATCACAAAAAGCAAGGGGTGAACGCCCGCAGCATCGACTGCGTGGACTTCTTTGACGCCAGGAATTGCTTGTTTGATCGCGTCACCTGTTAAATCATGGATCAGCCTACCGAAGGTAGTGTCTTCTTGCGGAGGACGACCAACCGCCGTAAACGGCCATATAGCATTTGGTTTAGCATACACTTTATGAACTTTCATGACCGGAAAAGGATGTGCAAGGCTATAATAACCCAAATGATCGCCAAACGGACCTTCCGGTTTCGTTTCGTTAGGGTAAATTTCACCCGTTATTACGAAATCAGCATCGTTGCTTATACAGAATCCATCGATATAGCTATAGTGAAAACGACGTCCTGCGAGCAAACCGGCAAAGGTCATCTCACTCATACCTTCTGGCAAAGGCATCACGGCAGACAAGGTATGCGCCGGGGGGCCACCAATAAAAATACTCACCTTTAGGGGGACTCCCAGTTTGTTCGCTTTGTCCTGATGGATTCCGATACCACGGTGAATCTGATAATGCATACCAATTTCTTCATTCATTACATAGTCATTGCCACTGAGTTGAACACGGTACATACCTAGATTAGAATTCATAATTCCTGGCTTATCCGGATCTTCAGAATATACTTGGGGCAACGTGATAAACGCTCCCCCATCCATTGGCCAGTGTTGAATGAGCGGAAGGTCGGATATTTTAATTTCCTGGGCAGTCATGGGTGAGCTTACAGATTTTTTTAAAGGTAGGGCTTTCCATGCTGCTAACCCCGTTTTAATATTTCGAAACGGATGCTTTAAGGCTTTCATGGGATCGTTACGCAGAGCCATAATGTTCTGTACGTCTTCCCAAGTACTTCGGAAGATAAACTTGCTGCGCTCGAAGGTCCCAAATAGATTGGATACGGCCCGAAATTTTGAACCTTTTACATGTTCAAATAGCAACGCAGGACCGCCAGCGGCATAAACTTTCATGTGAATTGCAGCCATTTCAAGATAAGGATCCACCTCTTCATGGATACGGATCAAATGTCCATTCTTTTCTAAATCTACGATGCAATCTTCTAGATTACGATACATAATTCACTAGTCTCCAATCTCTAGACTTTGTTGTTGAATCAAGCCTAGAATACAGCAAAATACCTGTAATATGCAAGTTCTTTAGTAGTGTGTCAAACCACTAATTGACGTACCTAGTACTTCAGAAGGAGGCAGTGGTTCCAGTGCAAGAACCGCTGCCTCCTTTGTAGTTTAACTATTTTACGTGCTAGGCTGATAATATTATTTGTTTACCAGACCCGTTCGCTCATTGAACTGCTCAATCAGTTGATCGAGTTCTGGTCCCATTTGATGGAGCTTGCCCCAGTATTCATCATAATCGTACCACTGATCATTCAACTCACCCAAATCATACTGTTGTTGTTCGATCCAGGTGTAGTACTTCAGGTTATGAATACGCTTTTTGCTTTGGTAGGTTAACTCTTCCATACTGTCAGTTCTGACACCCAACACATATCTATTATGGTCAATGGCAGCGTCAAGGGCATTATAACCATGGCCGCGTTCTGCTTCCATTTCTTCCAATCTCGACTGATACATTTCTGCAGAGTCAGTAAGGACCGTAATGACAATGTCATTTTCTGTAAGCTCATAATATTTGGCGAATTTAATGCACGATAGAATATTTGCTGCCCCTGAGATTCCGACCCAAGATAGCTTCTCAATGACCTCTTCCGAGACCCCTTGCTCTCTTAGATAAGCTTGACCCGCCGGTTCATTACAGAGACGGAACAACCCCAAACTATCATTGTCATCTATGGCGATCACCATATCCGTATTTTTCACGTTATGGATCCAAGGAATATGTTTATCTCCAATCCCTTCTATTCTATGATCGCCAAAGCCATTGTTAAGTAAGGTTGGGCATTGCAACGCTTCGCCAACCGCAATTTTAGAATTTGGATATTGATCTTTTAAGTAGTCTCCACTACCAAGTGTTCCTGCAGAACCTGACGTTAAGCAAACCCCTGCGAATTTTCCCTTGGTGCCGATTTCCGCTTTGATGATTTCATCCATCGCCTGACCCGTCACTTCATAATGCCACAGATGATTGCCAAGTTCCCCGAACTGATTAAAAATCACAACATTATCTCTGGTACTTTTGAGCTCCCAGGTTTTATCGTAAATTTCCTTGACATTACTTTCGCAACCCGGTGTGGCGATGACTTCTCCAGCGACTTGTTTCAGCCATTCAAAACGCTCTTTACTCATATTCTCCGGTAAAATAGCAATCGATTTACACCCTAATAAGGCGGAATTATAGGCGCCACCTCGACAGTAATTCCCGGTAGAAGGCCACACTGCTTCATGAAATTTAGGATCAAATTGTCCCGTCACTAAGCGGGGCACTAAACAAGCAAAACTTGCGCCGACCTTGTGAGCGCCGGTTGGGAAATACTTTCCTGACATAGCAATCACTCTTGCTTTTATGCCTGAAATCTCAGGTGGGATTTCAACATAGTTCGGCAAGTCATTGTATAACCCGCCTTCTTTGATCGGTTCATTTTTCCAAGAAATTCTAAACAAGTTAATGGGGTCAATGTCCCATAAACCCGTCTTTTTTAATTTTTCTTTAACTTGTGCTGGTATTTTACCCGGATCCTTCATCTGAGCCATAGTTGGAATAACGATGTTTCTTTCTTTAACACTTTGCACCGTTTTTTTAAGTTGCTCTTCATTGATGGTTAAATCGATTAAGTGTTTCATTCTGCTGCCTCCTCTAGTAATTCCCAATTAATAGTTTGCTCGTCTTAGTCTTCAGATTTTGCCTTCCAACTTTGCCAACAATTCTTTCATTGAAGGATCGACTTTGATGGGTTCACCCACCGCTTTAATCGCATTCTGGACATCCTTTAAGCCATTACCGGTGACAATAGAAACGACTTTCTCGTCGACTCCAATAATCCCTTTTGCCACTAACACCTTAAGCCCAGCTGTTCCTGTCACGCCCGCTGGTTCCCCGAAAATACCGCTCGTTCTCCCCAGTTCCCGCATAGCTTCCAAGATCGCTTCATCGGATACAGCGACCATCGTCCCACCGGATTCTCGAACTGCATTGAGTGCCTTATCTGGATTGCGTGGCACACCAACCGCAATACTATCCGCGATCGTTTTCTCTTCCTTGGGTGTCCAAGGGCGCTCTTCCAGGAAAGCATCCACGAGTGGGCAGCAGCCCGTTGACTGAACGCCTGCAATTTTAGGTAACCGTTCAATCCACCCGGCTTGATAGAGATCCTTAAAGCCTTTCCAAACCCCAGCGATCGTGCACCCGTCTCCCACGGAAAGAACGACCCAGTCAGGCACTTCCCAGTTTAATTGTTCCGCGATTTCCAAAGCAACCGTCTTCTTACCTTCAACCAGGTAGGGGTTTACAGCTGCATTTCTATTATACCAACCGAACCGATCAATGGCCTCTGCCGAAAGTTTAAAGGTATCTTCATAAGACCCCTGAACACTGATCACCGTAGCTCCAAAGATCAACAATTGAGCGATCTTCCCTTGCGGCGCACGACTCGGTACAAAGATCACACTCTTTAAGCCCATAGCCGCAGCATTTCCAGCCAAGGATGAAGCCGCATTACCCGTCGAAGAACAGGCAACCGTCAGGGCCTTTTCCTCCACCGCTTTAATCACTGCAATGATCGAGGCCCGGTCCTTCAGAGACGCCGTCGGATTCTGCCCGTCATCTTTGATATACAGGTTCGTCATCCCTAAACTTTTCCCCAGTCCCGCCGGTTTATAAAGTGGGGTCCAGCCGACTCTCAGATGAGGACGTGCCGACTCTGGACTAATGGGAAGAAACGGTAAATAACGAAACATTGAATTGTCTCTGGACTGTGTCACTTGCTCACGAGTGGTCATTTTGTTGATCACTTTGTAGTCGTAGACGACCTCCATAATGCCACCTTGAGAGCCACAAGACGGGCAAGTATACGTGCCTGCTTCAGACGGAAGTTCCTGTTTACAGGTAATACAACGGAGTCCTAAAACATTTTTCAATCTAAACACCTCAAATTCTGTTCCATACTTCCTGTGCTAATTCACGTGAACGTTCCCCTATGGCTACCTCATCGATGTCAATGAGTTTTCTGTCGAGCATGCGGACGCGTCCATTAATGACCGTGGTTTCAACGGACCGACCAGAGACCCCAAAGAGAAGATGTCCCGTCCAATTGCTGGAATTCAGCGGAGTAGGTGGCACATAATCGACCACAATCACATCCGCCCAAGCGCCCTCAACTAATTCTCCAAATGTCCCTCCAAAGAGTTTTGATGCAATCTCAGGGTTATTGCCATAAAGCATTTGCGGAATTTCTCCCCAGGCGACACTCGGGTCTGCTGAGGCATGTTTTTGAAGGACGTTGGCAACTTTACCACTCTCAAACATGTCACAGGTATAACCATCTGTTCCGAGTCCTACCTTAACCCCTTTGCTGAACATTTTAAGGACGGGAGTCACGCCGACAGCGTTCCCCATATTTGATTCCGGGTTATGTACGACAGAAGTTTGGGAGGCTTTGAGCAGGTCAATTTCGTGATCATCAATATGGACACAATGTATGGCAAGGGTTTTTGGTCCCAGTATATCAAATTTATCTAAACGTTCGACGACTCTCATTCCATATTTAGCGAGGCTATCCTCGAGATCTTCTTTTCCTTCTGCAACATGTACGTGAAAACCTGCTCCCAGAGTCTTAGCCGCTTTACTACACGCTTCTAAGGTTTGATCTGATAAGCTTAACGAGGCGTGGAGCCCAAACATCCCTGCGACCATAGGGTCAGGGTTGGCCTTACATGCTGAGATAAAGTCGACATTTTCTCGAATACCCTCTTGAGCAATAGCTTCCCCGTCCCGATCTGAGACCTCATAACAAAAAGCTGCCCGAACACCCATTTCTTTAGCCGCCTTGGCCAGCGTGAGCAAACTTCCCGTAATGGCCTTAGGACTGGCATGATGGTCAATAATGGTGGTTGTACCGGTTTTGATACACTCAATTAAGGGCGTCAGACCACTATAATAAACGTCTTCAAGCGATAATAATTTATCAAGTTTCCACCAAAGTCCTTCTAGGATATCTCCAAAACTTTTTGGAGGCTTACTTTTGGCATCCATTCCCCGTGCGAAGGTGCTGTAAAGATGCATATGGCTATTGATCATTCCTGGCATAATCAGCTTTCCCTGAGCATCGATAAACTCTGCCTCTGGAAATCGCCTCTGCAAATCGTCAGTTAAACCGACTTCTTGAATCTTGCTGTCTTGAATTAGAACGCCACCCTTGGGAATCACCTGATTGCTGCCCCCTAAGGTTAAAACGGTTCCATTACCGATTAATAGCATCGATCCTCACCCTTTCTTTATTGCGTGACAAATACCCACAGCCTATACACTGGTTCATTATAACCTGTCGTCTGCCTTCTCTCCAAACACTGAACTGTGCAGTATAAGAAGGTGGGAAAGAGTCCTCTTTCCCACCCCATAACGTCTTAAGATATTATTCCTGCATTACCTTTAAGATCCTCTAAATCTCCTGCTCCTTTGCTTCCATTAAAGAAAGCATTAAGAGCAATGGCGGTGATTGAACCTAAGGTAATACCACTATGCATAATGGTCTGACTCCAGGATGGAAAATTTTGAAAGAAGTTTGGTGCTACGACCGGAATCAAGCCAATTCCGATACTAATCGCAACAATGAAAATGTTATTTACATTCTTGTCAAAATCTACCTTTGAGAGAATCTTAATTCCACTGGCAGCCACGATTCCGAACATGGCGATTCCAGCGCCACCCAGTACAGGGACAGGCAGCGAGGCTATAATTGTGGCCATTTTCGGGAATAAACCCAATACAACCAAGATCACACCGGATGTGGCGACGACGAAACGGCTCTTAACACCCGTTAAACCGACCAAGCCAACATTTTGGGCAAAGGCCGTATACGGGAAGGCATTGAAGATACCGCCGAACGTAGTGGCTAAGCCGTCCGCTCTTAAACCAGCAGTGAGTTCTTTTTTTCCGATTTTTTTGCCAACCATCTCGCCAATGGCCAAGAAATCTCCCGTTGACTCCACCATTACAACCAACATAACCAGACACATGGCGATGATCGCACCGATATCAAACGTAGGATATCCGAAGAAAAAGGGCGTATCAATACCGATCCAGGGAGCTTTAGCAACGCCAGAGAAGTTCACAAGCCCTAAGGGTAGGGCGACGATTAGACCGATGACCAAGCCGAGCAAAACGGCGATGTGGGAAACAAAGCCTTTGAAAAATCGATTGATTAAGAGAATCGCCAAAAGCACAATGGCCGCCACCATGATATACGTTAACGAGCCATAGTTTTTATTTCCTATTCCCCCTGCCGCCCAGTTAACACCGACTGGCAGAAGAGAAACACCGATAATCGTGATGATGCTACCCGTAACAATTGGGGGGAAAAAACGGATCAACCTACTAAAAAACGGTGCTGCTAAAAATGTAAATAGTCCCGCCACAATGACTGCACCAAAAATCATTGGCATTCCACCATCTTTGGCCATGATCACCATCGGCGTAACGGCAGCGAAGGTAACGCCTTGGATGACCGGAATCTTTATGCCTATTTTCCATAGGCCTAAAGTTTGGAGTAACGTAGCAATACCACAGGTGAACAAGTCAGCATTAATCAAGAACGCAGTTTGTGCTTGTGATAAACCCGCGGCAGCTGCGATAATTAATGGAACTGCCACCGCTCCGGCATACATTGCCAGCACATGTTGTAAACCAAACAGAAAAAGTTTCCCGGCAGGCAGCATCTCGTCAACTGGAGCGACTGTTTTTTCCGTGTTAGCCATGATTCTTGTTCCTCCTTAATGATACTGCGAGTATGAGCTTGGCACTTCATTCGATGATAAAATATATAGCAAGATTCATGCCAAGTTCATAAAAACTGGCCAGCCCCTATAATAGGGGTTTTCTCAACGACGCTATCTGTCGCCTTATCAAAAGGATACAGATAGCGTAAATATTTATGGGGGTCTAGTGTATGGAACGATCTTATCCATTCTGAAAGACTACGTTGCTATAACCTTTATCACTTTGATAAATAGCTTCTCATTACAATAACTTTGACGCCGGATTGGATTAAGATAGCACTATTTATCGGTTATTATAGATTCTTATACAAATATCCATACTGTTTCAGGACAGTCCAGACAAAGGCCGCGATTGAGCCTTCTATGGGCACATCAGTTTTTCCGGATTCATCAAACTTCACCGTCACTATTTCACCCTCAAGCCGAAGTATCACAACCGGCTCTGCGGTATCTTTCACGATGAAGAAGCCTGGGTTGGCACTAGCCTGAAAGTCTTTTTCACTCCAGTATAACGTCAACTTAATTTTGTAGGGCTCACTAGAATACGGACAGAACGTCGCGCAGTTGCCACATTCGTTACACATCCCGTCCATATGAAGGATCTGATTGAAATTGGTTAAACCTTGACCCTGGACTGGAATCATGAGGTTGGCTCGGTTTGGACAAACTTCTGAGCAAATATTACACACTGTATGACACTCTAAGCATCGGCTCGATTCTTCTTCATGATCGCTGACTGGTTTCATGACTCCTTTCTTGTTAGCAATCTCTAACAACCGATGGTCAAGATCAAGGGAACTCCTTGAGGCAAACGCTTGGCTAAACTTATACTGTTCTTTTTCCAGTATCGCTTTGGCCACTTGCGTACCATGTTTAATCGCTCCCACCACAGTCCAAGGTCCAGCAAGGGCATCCCCACCGATATAGACCTCGTTCACGCTGGTTTCGAGTGTTTCGTCATTCACCAGGACTTTACCCTTGTCCCCTAGCTCGATCCCCTGACGCTTCAACAGATCATCATCGATCAGTTCACCAATGGCTGACAAAACGGTATCAACTTGTAAGGCTTCAAACGCACCCACCTTGGCGACAGGACGTCTTCGGCCAGAAGCATCCGCTTGTCCTAACTCCATGACCTGGCATTTCAGGACGCCCTTCGACAAAGAAACTGGAGAAAGAAGCTCTTTGAAGATCACTCCGTCTTCAACGGCATTGAGCAGTTCTTCTTTATCTGCCGGCATGTACTCTTTCGTTCGACGGTAGATAATCATGACCTTCTCAACGCCACTGACTCTCAGTGCCGCCCGCGCTGCATCCATGGCGGAATTCCCGCCTCCGACCACAGCCACGGTCTTACCAAGCTTCAAGGTTTCTTTGTTCGCGTTAAAGGCTTCTAAGAAAGATATTGCCCCCATAACACGATTGGTATCCCCATTTATCTCCAGCGCATTTGTTTTACCCGCGCCAATGGCTAGATAGACATACTGAAATCCCTTCGCTTTGTATTCCGCGACAGACACGTTGGGATCAATGCCAAATTTAAATTGAACGCCCATTTTTTCAATCAGCTGAAGGTCCTTACTGATCGCATCTCTCGAGATCCTGAAGTCTGGAATCACATATTCGACCGTACCACCGGCTTTCGCCCGTTTCTCAAAAACAGTAACCTCCATGCCCCCTTTTGCCAGGAAATAAGCTGCTGCAAGACCAGACGGACCCGCTCCAATCACTGCAACTTTAGCAGACGACTTCGGGTTCAGTTCAGAAAGCTTGTTCATATAGGCGGCGTAGCCTTGTTCTGCCGCCACTAATTTTTGACCACGAATATGCACCGACTCATCATAGTCAATACGTGTACACTTCGTCATACAGTGATGCGTACAAATCGTTCCGGTAATGAACGGCAAAGGGTTTTTGGACACAATGACCTCAAACGCTTCTTCATATCGCTTTTCACCCACCAGGCGAAGATACTCTGGAATATCCTGTTCAATCGGACACCCAATCGTACAAGGGGCGATGAAACAATCGAGGAGAGGCAACTTAAGCTCTGTTTTACGACTGATGACGTCTCTTTTTTCTTTGAGATGATTGGCATCGTCAAACGAACTCTCAGCGAGGGCTTTTAATTTTTCCATATTAAGCTGACTCGAGGCCTGATGCGCCATGAGGGGATCCAAAAGATCGGCTAATTGTTTGAAACGCGTATAAGCACCAGGCTTTAGTAACGTTGTAGCCACCGTAATGGGCTGAATCCCGGTTTCGAAGATTCGCTTGATATTAAAAGCATCCGCTCCACCCGAATAAGATATTTTTAGGTCGCCGTTGAACTCTGCAGCCAACTTATACGCCAGATTGATCGTCAAGGGATACAGCGCTCGACCGGACATATACATCTCTTCGCCTGGTAATTCCGATTTAGCAATCTTGACTGGCAAGGTGTTGGACATCTTAATGCCAAAGTCTTTTTTCTGCTCCACAGCGAAGGCTTTGAGACGTTTTAACATTTCAATGCCGTCCGCAAACTGCAGGTCATGGGTGAAGGATTCTTCTTTAAGCGCAATATATTTGTAACCCATTTTATCGAACGTGTTCCTGACATATTCATAACCCAAAAGCGTGGGATTCATTTTCACAAACGTATGCAGTTTCTTTTCGCTGAGCAGGTATTTTATGATCGCTTCAATCTCGGCAGGTGGGCAACCATGCATAGTCGATAAGGTGATGGACGTACATATATTCGGAGAAATTTGTTCTAAATAAGCTCGGTCAAGGTTCTTAAATTGGCCAACCTTCTCAAGTAAAGACGCCTGACACGCCTTGAAAATCTTCGTCCCTGAGGCGTTTTTAAGCCCTTCTATGAATTCATCGACCTTAGGCGATTGAATCCCTTTCAGGTCATACCCCACACTCATGTTGAACATAAAGCGTCGCTCACTTTGGTTAAAGAGCTCCTTTTGCAGAACGTGCAGTGCAAACCAAGCTTTAACGTACTCCTCAAAAGCACCCATAATCGGAAGTTCAGTAGACCACTCCGTGTTGTAGGCCTCATCCTCTGCTAGGATACAGGGCTTCGGAAATTCTAACTCATCCATAATTTGAACAGATTTCAACTCAAAGAAACGACTACCACTGAGATAAGCGGCAATAATATTTTGTGCTAGTTGCGTATGCGGCCCAGCTGCCGGACCCACTGGCGTCTCCATGACTTCCCCGAAGAGCTTAAGGTCTTGATCGTTGGATTTATGAAAGAATTTTATTTCAGAGACGCCGAAAATAGTTTTAGTTTGCTTATATTCAGCGAGCATCCAATCCACCAATTGATTAAAGGGAATTTGCACCATCTTGTCACTCATATATAATTCCTCACTTCTTTTCATAATCTTGTTCTTTGTCATGAGGGCTATCTACACACGTACAAATATGCCCTTCTAACGATTTCTCAGCAGCTTTTAAGATGCTTTGATACCCTGTGCAACGGCAGAGATGTCCGGAGAGTTCTCGTTTAAGCGTCTCTCGCGTATACTCTTCGCCACTCTCCGTCAGAGCGGTCGTGGTGAGGACAAGACCAGGGGTACAAAACCCGCACTGCACAGCGCCTTCTTCCACGAAAGCCTTCTGTACCTTCGAGAGTTCACCGTTCTTGGCCGCTACCCCCTCAATCGTCGTAATGGCCTTACCGTCCGCCCATACCGCTAAATAAATGCAGGAGTCAAAGGCAGTACCGTCAATGAGCACACTACAGGCCCCACATTCTCCAACCCCACACCCTTTTTTTGCGCCTGTGTACCCTAGCCGATTTCTCAACAGTTCCAGCAACGATTCACGAATATCTACTTCAATATTAAAGGCTTTCCCATTCACGGAAAACGCGATTCTTTTAAACAAGTTCCGCACCTCCTGCGTTGACAATGGCTACTTTTAGGGCTCTTTGCACGAGTTCTTCCACAAGATGTTCCCGATATTCTTTTGACGCCCGCCAAGACGTTCTTGCTTTGGTAGACTTCACTGCCAGCTCTCCGATCTTCGCCACGGTCTCCACTGAAATTTCTTTTCCTTGGGCGTACATTTCTGCTTCGAAGCACCGAAGAGGGGTGGGACCTGCTACCCCAAGCCCAATTCTCACCTCGTCAAACGTTTTGTCTTGAAGTTTACAAATCACTGCGACGCCAAGCGTAGCAATATCCATCGCCTCACGCATGGCGAATTTTATATACTGTCCCCCAAAGCCCTGGTAATCTTCGGGAGAAATAAGAATTTCAGTGAGAACCTCTCCGGGCTTCAGCGCTACCTTGCCAGGTCCAAGGTAAAATTCTTGGATCGGAACAACGCGTTCTCCGTTCATGCCCACTAATTTTAGACGGGCATTGAGTACAAATAACGAGGTTGCACTGTCTCCAGACGTTGCCCCACTGCAGACATTTCCACCGATCGTGGCAACATTTCTAATTTGTGGTCCGCCCATGGAGATCGCCGCTTCGGTTAGGATGGGAATCCTTTCCTGTAAGATAGGATCCTTGAAAACCCGAGCAAAGGTGGCCATCGCACCTATGACCATTGTCCCATCTTCCGCTTTCCTAATAACCTCTAGAGACTTTATCTTGCGCAGACTGAGGAGCTCAGTGCCTTCATTCTTACCGTGCATTTTGATGAGTACGTCTGTGCCACCCGCAATAAGTTCTAGATTTGGTTTTTGAGCGAGGAGTGCCGTCGCTTCACCCACGGTTTCCGCTTCATAATATCCCACAATATCGTACAACTCATCACCGCCTTCCTAGATTAATCCAGCTTTTTTGAAACCTTCGAAGACCCGCTGCGGATTCATCGGCAAGCGATTAAACGCGACGCCCGTAGCATCCAAAACAGCATTGCGAATCGCAGGAGCTGGGGTAATGGTCGGAGGTTCCCCCAGAGATTTGACACCGTAAGGTCCCGTTGGCTCGTATGATTCCACGAATTCCGCGCCAATGTCTGGCGTATCCATCATGGTGGGCAGTTTATAATCGAGTAGGTTATTATTGAGGGGTTTACCGGTCACTTCATCAAAAAGCAACTGCTCGGACAGCGCATAACCAATCCCCATGCTCACCCCGCCATGCACTTGCCCCTCAGCCATTTTTGGATTGACGATCATCCCAGAATCATGAACATTGTAAATTTCTAAGACCTTGATCTTCCCGGTCATAATATCCACCTCCACCTCGGCAAAGGTTACGCCAAAGGGGATGGCATTAATACGGGCGTTATTGGAAACATCACTGGTAATTGGCTTGGCAAGTACGCGGTCATAGTAGGACTGCATGGCGACTTGTTCTAAGGTCAGAACACTTTCCCCAGAATGCTTATAGACAATCTTTTGATCGACGAGATCTACGCGGCCCACCGGAACATCTGTCATACTGGCTGCGAAACCTAGAATCTTCCCTTTCACTTCCAGCGCTGCCTTTTCGACCGCCATTCCAGAAATATACGTTTGTCTTGAGGCGTAACACCCTGTATCAAACGGGGAAATATCCGTGTCTTGAGTGGAGTGAACATGCACCATATCCATGGGAAGCCCCAAGACTTCCGCCACCATTTGGACAAACACTGTATCACTGCCTTGTCCGGTATCCGTTGCCCCAATTTGCAGTTGTACCGAACCATCCTGGTTCAAGATAAGCCGTGCTCCCGCGAGCTCTAAAGCGGCGGGGTAGGTTCCCGAAGCGTAACTAAAGCAAGCCATGCCCAGCCCTCTGAGCTTCTGTCCACTTTGTTCTTTATATAAAGCCTTTTTCTCGTCCCATTTGATTAAGGCCTTGCCCCGATCGATACACTCGCGGATGCCACAGCTCGTCACCTTATTATTGCTCACTGGGTCCACATACCCTACTTCCACTAAGTTCTTCCTGCGGAGCTCGATGGGATCCATATTAAGTCGCTTCGCAATATCTTCAAGATGGGATTCAAACGCATAAAATATTTGTGGACACCCGTACCCTCTCATGGCCCCGGCGACAGGCAAGTTCGTGTAAACTGTCATAGGATCATATCTCATAGCCTTGGCCGGATAAAGGACGCGGAATTTTCCCCCAGCACTGCTGGCAATTGAATGACCGTGTGAGGCGTAGGCCCCTGTATTGGAGATGGCAGAAATATGAATCCCCAGCATTTCCCCATCTTCGTTGATGCCTGTTTTTATCTTGAACTTAAAAGCATGGCGAGTTCGTGTGTCGTTCATACACTCTTCCCTGGAGAGTTCTAGCTTTACGGGTCTTCCACCCACAGCTAGCGTCATCGCAGCATTGAGCGGTTCTATACAGACATCTTGCTTGTTGCCAAACCCACCGCCGACAAACGGTTTAATCACACGCACGCTACCCCAAGGAAGCCCCAGCGCTTGAGCAACCACCCGCCGCACTATTTGAGGGATCTGTGTCGAGGTGACGATCACAATTCTCCCATCCGTATCTTGATAAGCATAGGAGGTATGATTTTCCATATGGCAATGCTGGACAATACTGGTTTGGTACTCTCCTTCAAAGACATGGTCCGATTGTTTAAAGGCTGCTTCAACATCCCCTATGACAAACCCACCAGACGCTAGGATATTCCCTTTGTGTTGCTGATGGATCAACGGTGCGCCTTCTCGAAGTGCCGCCTCCGTACTCGTGAGCGCTTCCAGCACTTCGTATTCAACCTCAATTAATTTTAGAGCCTTCGCTGCGATCAGTTCATCAGTCGCCACGACAGCCGCTATGGCATCTCCCACAAAACGAGCTTTCTTGGTCAAAATATGACGGTCCTCAACATCCCTATGACTGGACTCCAGCGAATACGGATGTCCTGCAGTACCAATTCTTATCCGCTCGGCCTCTAATTCTTTCTCTAAAACATCCTCAATAACCCCCGGCAAGGACGTAGCATAGTTAATGCGCGGTAGATCTTTATACGTTAACACAGCCTCCACACCAGGCAAGACCTCGGCTCGGCTCACATCAATCGTTTTAATGATCGCATGGGCATAAGGACTGTGAAGGATCTTCCCCACTAACATATCCCTCTCTGAAAAATCATCCGTATATTTAGCCTTACCCGTAACCTTGGCGATAGCATCGACTCTCATAACACTTTTCCCCACAACTTTGTAAGCCATTGAATTTCCCTCCGTCTCAACATTTAGTCACTTCCAAGGCTCTAACTTTATGTATGGGCGTTCGAAGCCAAGCTTTGCTTACTTAGTATTATCCCTAATTACTGTGCAAAATCCATGCCACCCAGATGATATACCGAGAAGATGCTATATGACTGACTTCTTGTCTATTGAGCTGAAACACCCTCTATCAAAACGAGAAATATTCCACCGACTTTCACTGGAGGATAAAGTTCTTATCTTTCTCGATACGATAATAATTTATCATAATGATAAGTATAGCTGTCTTAAAATCCTGTCTTCAGTACATTATGCCCCAAAAACATGATTTATCGCTAATTACCGGATATTATAGCGGGCCAGTTTTCGGTAAAGAGTTGCCATCCCTATTCCCAAGGCTTTGGCTGCTCGTTCTTTCCCTCGAACACTGTCTTCGGACGTTTGCAGACAGCGAAGAATTGTCAACTGCTCGATATGTTCCAGATTGAACCCGTCTAGATCCTCGTATTTCTCGGACTGTTTAAGTCTAGGGGATAGATGTTCCTCCGTTAACGTTGAAGCCTCCGTTAAACTCATCGCATATTCAAGAATATTCTGTAGCTCACGAACATTACCCGGCCACTTATATTCAAGTAACCTCTGCCGAAATCCAGCGGATATATTCTGGACATTTTTACCCAGTTGTTGATTATAAAACTTGATAAAATGCTCACATAAAATCGTCAAATCTTCTTTTCTATCTCGCAAAGGTTTGATCACCATAGGGATTACATTGATCCGATAATAGAGATCTTCACGAAATTCTCCCTTGTCCATCATTTCCTCAAGATTACGATGCGTTGCCGCGATCACCCGGATATCGACCGCAGTCGGGATGATTCCTCCAATTCGCTCCACTTGCCGCTCTTGTAAAACCCTAAGAATCTTGGCCTGTAAAAACAAGGGCATGTCCCCGATTTCATCGAGAAAAAGTGTCCCTTTGTTGGCCAATTCAATTTTTCCGATTTTACCGCCTTTACGTGCACCGGTAAACGAACCTTCTTCATAACCAAATAACTCACTTTCCAGCAAGGCTTCAGGAATTGCCGTACAGTTAATCGCCATAAACATCCCTTTTTGCCTAGGACTGAGATGATGAATAGCGCGGGCCAACATCTCTTTACCCGTCCCACTCTCTCCTCGAATCAAAACCGTCGATTTGCCGGCAGCAACCACTTTGGCCCGCTTACGAATTTCACACATTGCTTCACTGTCGCCCAAAATATCTTCTATGGTATACCCTGCATTCTGCTGACTCAAGCGCGTAACAATTTGGCTAATTTCATCAAACGGCCGAAGAATCACGGCAATACTCTTGACCCCTTCATCACCCTTAATCGGCAAGGCACGCAAGACCATCTGAAGGCGATTCTTCTTGGTTTCAATATGTACTTCGCGTTCAACGACTTGCTCTGACTCTTGACCGACTTGAAGAATATCTGTCACAATTTGTGCGGTGAATAGAGCGCTTAGATGACTCCGTGGTGTTAGCAAATTGACATTAAATAAACGCTGAGCAGATTGGTTGAAGTGGAGGATATTCCCCTCCAAATCAGAGGTTAGTAACCCATCGTCCAGACAGTCAATAATTGAATTCAGAGTGTGGTTGGCAGTAACGAGGCCCGCTAAAAACTCTTGTTCTTTCAATTTTAAAGCGATCGTTTCTGCCATTTTCGTGAGAAAAATAAGATAGGAATGTTGATTGTCTTCCACAAGTTTCGCTTGGGCCTCCGTAAAACAAATAAGGCTTATCGCGCCCACTGCTTTACCCTCAACATTGATGGGAGAAACCACTTCATAGGTTTCCGAACAATTCCCTCTTGCTTTACAAGGGGCACAAAGGGAATGCTGGCCTGGTGTATCTATAATAAACTGATGCCCAGTCCGTAGAACTTCTCGAAGTACATAACCCTCCCGGTCCATAGATTGGCCGACACCTTTGCGATATCTTCCGGTCCCCGCAATTCGAATCAGATGATGATCAGCAATCTCAATATCAATTTTTACAACCGTAGCAATCGCTTCTGCAATTTGTTGGGCATAATCTTTCACATCTCCGAGTACTAGCATTTCACTCACCCCCCTTTGAAGCATCATTTCCGCTCTGAACGTCTAAAATAGATTCAGTCGAAAATGCCCTGCATAATAAACAGTACCCACGGCCAAAACGTTCAATACGATCAGAAGAGGTGCCCCGATCACAAACTTCGAGTGAGCCGTCTTATGTCGGAAATACTTCATTCCAGCATACAGTCCAATTCCTCCTAAAGCCGCGCCCATCAAGAGCAAACTGGCTTCAGGAATTCTCCACTCGTGCCGTTTCGCCCGGCGTTTATCTCTGCCCATAGCGACAAAAACAAAACCATTCCAGAGCACATACACCCCTAACAAAATCTTTATAATCAGCATTCGCAACCTCTTTTTCTTAGTTTATAGTGCATAGTCATTCACTAAATCCCACTCCAGCGTTCAAACAGCGTATGTTCAATCCCGAACTGATCCAAGGCTCTTCCAACCACATGATTGATTAAATCCTGAATTCCTTGCGGGTGATGATAAAACCCTGGCGATGCAGGCATAATGGTCGCGCCCGCTCGCGCCAGTCGCAACATATTTTCCAAATGAATAATATTGTAGGGCATCTCACGTGGGACCACCACCAGGGGACGCCGCTCTTTTAACGTCACTTGGGCGGCGCGTGCCAGAAGATGATCACCCGTGCCGGTCGCCATTAATCCCAACGTGTTCATCGAACAGGGGATCACCACCATACCCTGCGTGCGATACGAGCCACTCGCCAGCGCGGAAAACAGATTGGTATTTTCATGGATATGGATGTTTTCCGGTAAAGCCGCCCGTTCTATGCCAGTTTCAAAGGTTAGAACCTTTTCTCCCGTCGAAGACATAACCAACTCAACCTGCCAATCCATGGCGGCAAGTACCTTAATTAACGTGAGTGCATAGATTGAACCACTTGCACCAGTCACTCCAACGATGATATGTTTTCTCACAGGACACCTCCACCCTCAACCAATTGTTACTTTGCGATCTCTGAAACATCCTTCGTTTGCAGAACCGTTAACTTGTCTTTTCGAATCATACTAATGCCAACAAAGATGACAACAGCACCTACGCCCTGCATAAGATGAAGCTGTTCCTTCAGGAGGATCGCCGCCGTAACCACAGCCACCGCCGGTATTGCATACATATGAGCCATGACACGGTTAGCCCCAATTCGACTAATGGCATGATACCAAACGACCAGCGCGAAAGCGGTGACTAATAAAATAGAATAAACCATAGAGCCCCACGCAGCAGAGGGTATCTCTGACCAAGTTATTGCAAGCACCCCTTTTGATCCTATGATTAGAAAAAATATCGTCCCAAATAACGAGGCATACGTGATTGTTTTAAGCGCTGAATATTTACGCAACATGCGTTTCGCCAGTATTGGATATAAGCCCCAGACACTTGAGGCAAAAATGCCAATCACATCTCCACGCATCACGTCCCAGCCTAAGGCCAATTTGTTCGTGCCAAAGAGTAAAACGAAGACCACCCCTACCAGAGATAAAGCGCTTCCCAGTCTCCCCTTGGGTCCTAATCGTTCTTGTCCAGCCAACCAGGCGAACACCGCGGTAAACACCGGTGAGATGGCAAGCATCAAGGATGCATTGGTCGCTGTGGCGTATTTCACAGCTGCCATGAACAACGTCTGGTAAAGAGTAATGCCGATCAGGCCGAGCATCGCCAGCTCCCAGCAATCCTTTAACTTGATACGCAGGTTTTTTTCCAAAGCATAAAGCAAAAAAAACAGCAGCGGCGTTGCGCCTACAAAACGAACCACGTTAAATGTCAAAGGATCAAAACCAACCATACCCCATTTTCCAACAACGTAGTTTGAACCCCAAACCAAAACAACGCCCCAAAGTATCCACTCTGGAAAATCCTTTTTCGTATTCATTAGTTTTCCACTTTCTCTCTCGACCATACAAAAGACCCCTAGCATTCGTGTCATGCAGGCGTCTTAGATCTATTTCTATAATGTACAATTATATCATCGTGGTCTAACTGTTTCAATGCACTAATGTTAGTATTGACAAACTATCAATTATCTCATATAATAACCTTTGTTACGCGGTCGTGGCGGAACTGGCAGACGCGCTAGATTCAGGTTCTAGTGCTCGCAAGGGCATGGAGGTTCAAGTCCTCTCGACCGCACCACTTTGAAAAATCAAATACACACATTTATACACACATAATTGGACAAAAAAGAGCCGAGGCGATGAGCCTTCGGTTCTTTTTTTCTATTCATTTATGTGAATACTGTCCAAACTAATCTTTAATAAGGTGCGTATTGCATGGGCTACCCTCGCTGGGGTTTTGCCGAAATCATCTTCATATTTCCTGTAGCAGTCTTCTATAAGACCACAATGATTTGCTATCTCCTTAATACTATAACCGCTCATTTCCCTGGCGGATTGTAATGTAATCTTGACCATGTTTTCATTCCCCTTCATTTACCACTTGCCGAAGAAGGATAAAACTGGATATAATAGAACCATAAGAACCTCTTCTTCGGAGGATGGTTTCTTGTATAGGAAGTCCGGAACTCTTGACGGGGTGTACGGGCTTCCTTGTTTGTCGATTCTACCTTCGTCTCTCTTTCTTCTTTTCACCAACGGGTTTCCTTATTGGCTCGATCCTTAGTCCATCGTCCCCGGCCAATACCCTGTACTTCTCTCCCTGTAACTGAACAACCTCACCAGTCTCAAGTCCTGATTCATCCACCTCACCACCCATGTTGATCCTACGCCTAGTCCATGTCTCACCATCATCCACGCTCACCTTAACTTCAACCAGTGTGCTATCCCCACTAAAGTTTTCATCGCAGCTTTCATCGTAGCCTTGATCGTCATGCGTTTGCACTTCCAATTCAATCTCCTCCTCAGAACATTTATACTTTATTATTAAACTCATTTCCCATGGACACTCGAGGGGAATATTGTCAAAATGTAATAACGTTTACTCTTTTCCAATTCGCTGATCTGTGGATACCTAGGGCATAGGGCAAAAGCAATTCTAGCAAATGTTCAGTCCTCTTGAACGATAATTATCATTGATACATCACCCCTGGCATAGTGACCTCCTGCACCCCGCGTCCGGGCATCTTAAGGTCCCCCATAAGAATTGCCTGATAGACCGATCGTTTACCAAAGCGGGCTCGGATGCTCTCAATGGTGTCCTCCAGCATCTCCATACGTTCCCTTTGAGCGAAATCATTAAATAAATTCAGCTGCTCGGGCGTTGACTTTGAAACCAAGTTGATCGCTCTCACAGTTATTGAACGGACATGGCCCTGCCAGAAGTAGTTTTCTTTAAACAAGCAACGGGCCTTCAGCGCGATCTCCATTGGGCTTTGGGTCACTGTGTCGAGCTGCGCCTGATGCTGTTTATACAGAAGGTTGTTGTCCTTAATCGTAATCTGCACTCCACGGGCGCATAGTTCGTGAACCCGCAGCTTGTGACCGATATCCTGGGACAATTCTAGCATGACCTTCCAGACCTCCTCGTTATTTTCCAGATCGGCCGTACAGGTAATGCCATGCCCTATGGATTTGACCGGCGAGTAGTACCCAAGGTTCATGACTCGGGAGGTATCTTGACCACTGGCGTAAATCCACAACTGCAGACCGTTTTTACCGAGAAGCCTTTGCATGAACTTGGGGCCGGCTGTGACGATATCGCCGATCGTACGTACGCAGTAACCCGCGAGTTTTTTCTCGGTGGCCCTTCCCACAAAGAGCAAGTCGCTGGCTGGGAGCTTCCAGACCTTCTCCTTAAAATCCTCCTTGCTAATGACAGTGATAGCATCCGGCTTTTTCATGTCCGAGCCGAGCTTGGCGAAAATCTTGTTGAACGATACCCCGATGCTTACCGTCATGCCCAATTCATCGCGGACCGTTTTCCTGATATGCTCGGCTATTTCTATCCCAGATCCCATCAGCCTCTGACTACCCGTCACATCGCACCAGCACTCATCCATCCCATACTGTTCGACCTGATCCGTAAACCGCTGATAGATTGCTCTCGTCATTTTAGAGTATTTCAAATACTGTTCATACTGAGGCGGTACCAAAATTAGGTTAGGACACAGCCGCTTCGCCTCCCAGTTAACCATTCCAGTCTTCACTCCCGCTTTTTTGGCCAGTTCCGATTTTGCGAGCACGATGCCGTGCCGATCCTCTGTGCTTCCGCCGACGGCCACTGCTTTTCCCCGCAGTCTTGGATCAAGCATCATCTCAACGGAAGCGTAGAAAGAATTCAAATCGCTATGAAGGATTGTACGCATTTCCGTCATTCAAAACACCTCCTAATAGCATTAAATTACGTAGTTCACCGTAAAGATTTCCTCTTGACAAGCGAAGTTTAGTTCACTATAATAAAAAATAACTTCACGAACTTCTATTTTTACTTTAACAGGTAGGCAAACCTCTGTCAATATAAATAAAAGAAGTTAGTGAAGCGTATACGAAGTTACCTCAGGAAAGGAAGACTGGCTATGAAACTATTTTCTGAAAAGGTACGCGAGGCACGGCTGTTGCTGCATCTGACACAGGAAGAGTTGGGTAAATTAGTCGGCGTTTCCAAACGGGCTGTCCTAGCCTATGAAACCGCCGGCGTCCTTCCTCGCCAAAATGTGAAGCTCAAGATGGCCGAAGCCCTCAGGGTATCCGTTGATTATCTTGATAAAGACGAAATTGAAGATCCGACCTACGGAATGGAAAAAACAGAATACGTTGAGGAAACGCGTGAACGTTTTGGAAGCAAGGCTGCCAAAGAGATAGATTTTTTACTTGAGAGGAATTCGGCGCTCTTTGCCGGAGGAGCTCTTGATCAAGAGGCCAAGGATACCTTCTTTGAAGCTGTTACGAAAGCCTATTGGGCTGCAAAGGACGAAGCTCGTAAGACCTACGGTCGTAAAATTAGCCATCAATAATATGTTATCGTTGCTTAAACTGTGCCTTAGGCTCCACTGTACCTATTTTGAGACATTGCCTGTACGATAATATGACAGGGGGATCCCCCCATTTGTTGGCTTATTTCAGTTTGCGTACGAGAGTAGGTAGTTAAATGTCGATTGAATATATTTGCGGCGAGGTCGCGCGAATCATTAAAAAGCATGATGAGGACGATCCGTACAGGCTTTGCCAATCCATGAAAATAATTCTTCTAGCCGAAGCTATGGGCAACTTTCCGAAAGCTTGCAAGAGCTTTTATCTTTGCACAGCAAGACAACAGGTTATCACCATTAACAGTGATCTGACCGAGGAACTGCAGCGCATCATACTGATGCATGAAATCGGACATGCGGTACTACATCGCAAAGCTTGCGGCATTAAGGCGTTTCATGATTTTGCCTTATTTGACGAAGCCTCTGTCTATGAATATGAAGCCAACATTTTTGCAGCCGATTACCTTATGGAGGATGAC
>Ga0209386_1000306_pt1 | contig 25313 bp, 13 predicted proteins | sample NGEPertwo_FD_184510 | JGI IMG/M metagenome (GOLD analysis project Ga0209386, IMG submission 184510) | Arctic peat soil microbial communities from the Barrow Environmental Observatory site, Barrow, Alaska, USA - NGEE Permafrost154B-two... | ecosystem: Environmental > Terrestrial > Soil > Wetlands...
GAATAATCTTTTAAATTACTGATTTCTAAGGTCTTAACCAAATAAATTCCTATTTATTTTTTGTTTATTTTACTGATATTCAAATATTTATATTAAAATTTACCGAACCATTGTTTAATTTAACTTCTTTTAATCCCCAGGCATCGCCATTCTTTGGTAGTTTGGACCGGCAAATGTCCCGTTTTATGGATGGCTAAAACTCTCTGATTTGTCCGAAATCATCTTTTTTTTAGAAAAATGATTTTTTTTTCAAATTTAGATAGTGGTGTTTCCAAAGTTGAACGTTACACTGTTTAAACAATCTTTTATTTGGGTATACAACCATCTGATTACAGAGCGATAAATTAGCCAGTAAATACAGATTAGGTTTGCCGAACACATTTTCAGTATGACGAAAGAAATTTTCATAAAATATTTGCAGGGTAATTGCACCGAAAAGGAGTTTGAACAGCTTCTTTTATGGATCAAGGAAGGTTCACTTAATGCATCCGATCAAGGAATGGTACAAGATGTTTGGGACAAATTCGAACCAGAAGCCGGACCTGTTGAAAGGATAAAATATAACCGGGTATTGGATAAAATTCATCACCAAATCAACATTAACCAGAATTCCACTCAATTTGAAATTCAAAAAGTGCTGACCAAAAACAGGATATTATCAATATTAACACGTGCGGCTGCCATCCTTCTGTTACCGGTTTTATCCTTATTAATTTACACAATACATACTGATAGCGATCGTTATGCTGACAATTCAAATGACCTGGAAGTGGAAGCTCCAGCTGGTTCACTGATGCACATCGAATTGGGCGATGGTACAAAGGTTTGGTTAAATCATGGTAGTAAGTTGAAATATCCCCATCGCTTCGAAGGTGAAAACCGAAAGGTATTCTTAACGGGTGAAGCATATTTCGAGGTTGCCCACAATGCGAAGGTGCCTTTTATTGTTGGAACAAACCGTTTAGAAGTGAAGGCAACCGGTACAGCATTTAATGTCAGTGCCTATCCGTGCGATGAAAATATTGAGATTACCCTTGTTGAAGGTAAGGTTATTCTGTATGAAAGAATGACTAACCATGAAATTAAAGTATTATCACCTGGGGAATGTTTAAAGTTCGATACGCGAAATAAAGTCTATACCCTTGAATCAGGATTTACCGAAAAATATACAGCATGGAAAGATGGCCTTTTAATATTTAAAAACGAAAGGGTGGAAGATGTTGCCAAAAAGCTGGCTAGGTGGTACAATGTTCAAGTTGAAATTGCCGATGAGAAAGTTAATGAATTTACCTTTACAGCCACTTTTATGGACGAAACATTACCCCAGGTACTTGAGTTAATGACTTTAGCCACCCCGGTAAGCTATAAACTAACGGTAAGGGGAAAATTTCCCGATGGCAGTTTCTCAAAACAAAAAGTATTAATAGGATTGAAGAAGCACGCCAAGAAAAATTAAACGCTAATCATCTAATAACTAAATAAACTGCCTATGGAATAAAATTCGGTGAAGAAAACAAAAAAGCAGGAAAATGTGCGACCATCTTCCTGCCTGAGATTCAAAAAACGTCAAAAAAAATCTGACAATTATTAAATCATTATCAAAACAAAAGTATGAAAAAAAAACAAGCAGATTATGCTCTTGGGAAAACATTTCCGGGAGTAGCGAAAATCTTATTGAAAATGAAACTAACGCTGTGTGTAATTCTGATTTCGTTTTTGGGGAGTATGGCTTCGGAGTCCTATTCCCAGACAACCAAACTTTCTTTAGATTTGAAAAATGCTAAAGTTAAAGATGCTTTGGGAGCAATTGAAAACCAAAGTGAATTTTTCTTTTTGTACTCAGAAAAGCTTATTGATGTTAGCAGGAAAGTTAATATAGAGGTGATAGGAAGTACGATTGAAAAAATATTGGACATGATATTTGTAGGTACGGATGTAAATTATTCTATAAAAGGCAGGCAAATAGTTTTGGCAACACCCGAAGCAAATAATATAGTTGAAAAGTCTTCGGTTAACCAGCAACAAAAAAAGGTGACGGGTAAAATAACTGATCAGTCTGGCGTACCAATCCCAGGGGCAGCAATCATTGTGAAAGGGACAACAATTGGGATAACATCTGACAATGATGGTAACTTCTCATTATCATTACCTTCAGATGCCAAAGTGCTTGTTTTCTCTTTTGTCGGGATGAAAACCCAGGAGATTGGAGTTGAAGGAAAAACAACTTTTAATGTTAAGCTTGAAGATGAAACAGTTGGAATAGAAGAAGTAGTTGCGATTGGTTATGGTACACAAAAGAAGTCTTCATTAACTGGTTCAGTGACAAGTGTTACAGACAAAGAACTCATGGCGAGCCCTTCTGTAAATGTAGCTAATTCTATAAGCGGATTGATGCCCGGGGTTATTACGAAAATGACTTCAGGTGAGCCGGGAAGAGACAATCCTCAAATTTTGATTCGGGGACGCAATACAACAGGCGATAATAGCCCTCTGGTTGTTGTTGATGGAATACAAGGCGTTACAGGTTGGGAACGGATAAATTCGAATGATATTGAATCAATTTCAGTATTAAAGGATGCATCCGCAGCCATTTATGGCGCACGTGCTGCAAATGGAGTTATTCTTATAACTACCAAGAGAGGATCATTAGGTAAACCTACTATCAACTATTCATTCAATCAGGCGATTACTCAACCTACCAGAATCCCAAAAATGGCAAGTTCTGCTGATTTTGCCGGGTATGTTGATCAATTGGATGTGGAGTCCGGCCAAAAAACCAGGTATTCTGAGGCTGAAATCCAATTATTCAGGAACGGGACTGATCCAAATTATATTGATGAAGATTGGTATGGTAAAGTCTTAAAAAAATCCAGCTCCCAGAGCCAGCATAATCTGAATGTAAGAGGAGGTAGTGAGAATGTGAAATATTCAGTTTCAGGATCCTACACAGATGAGGGGAGCATATTTAAAAACGGAAGTCTCAAATTTAATACATACTCCCTCCGGAGTAATGTAGATGCCCAGATCAACAAAAATTTGAAAGTTGGTTTTGACCTGAACGGCTCATTAGAGGATGGTAACTATCCAGCCTATGATGTTGGTACTACTTTTGGAGCACTCAAACAAATTCCGTTTGTACCTGTCTTCTGGCCTAATGGATTACCTTCTGCAGGTATTGAAAACGGAGGTAATCCCGGGGTTATGGGTACTTCTCTTACAGGAAACAGGAACACGAAGACATACAGATACATGGCTAAGAGCTCATTTGATTTAACCATTCCCTGGGTTAAAGGATTAGGTGTTGATGGATATTTTGCCTATAGTAATGACATTGGCATCGATAAAAACTGGCAAACACCTTGGACCGTATATGATTATAATAAACTGACTGATACTTATGTTCCTAAATTAGGAGGAGGTATTTTATACCCCCAACTTACTCAATCGTTTACTGGATCAACAAGTACTTTAGTTAACCTTCGTATTAAATATGAATTAAAAATTAATGACCACAAGCTGAGCACTTTTATTGCTGCTGAGCAATCGAATTATATTTTCAGTAATTTTAATGCATTTAGAAAAAATTATATATCAAAAGCTATTGATGAGCTGTTTGCAGGCAGTTTGATAGACCAGTCAACAGGTGGAGTAAGGTCAGAAAGTGGCAGACAAAACCTTTTTGGACGCATAAGCTACGGTTTCCGGGAGAAATACTTAATTGACTTTAATTACAGGTATGATGGTTCTTCAAACTTCCCCAAAGGGAAACGATTTGGCTTCTTCCCCGGAGCTTCTGTAGCATGGCGGGTTTCCCAGGAGAATTTCATGAAAAATGCCAGTTTCATTAATAATCTAAAGTTAAGGGCATCCGTTGGGAAAATTGGGAATGATGCGATTGCCGCTTTCCAGAATTTAATGTTGTATACGCTTGGCAATACAGGTATGAGTTTTGGGTCTTCTCCAGTCGCAACAAACGGATTAATTGCCGGAGTTACTCCAAATCCTAATATCACATGGGAGGTTGGAACTACAGCAAATATTGGTATGGATGCCAGTTTCTGGAATGGTTTATTAGGTTTTACGGTTGACCTGTTTAAACAAACACGATCCAACATTTTAGCAACCAGAGACCTTGCAGTTCCTCTATATACCGGTCTTTCATTACCTAATGAAAATATTGGTATTGTAGTAAATAAAGGTTTTGAAATCGAATTGAGTCACACAAAAGATATGGGAGATTTTTCATGGAGAGTAGCAGGAAATGTCTCTTATTCCCATAATAATGTTGTCGATATAAGTGAAGCACAAAATGTAGCAGAATGGAAAAAGCAAGAGGGTCATCCTATTGGTGCAATAGCATATTATCATGCTCTGGGAATATTCAGAACCCAGGCAGAAGTTGATGCAGCTCCGATATACACGGGTACAAAAGTGGGTGATCTCCAATATGAGGATAAAGATGGCGATGGCAAAATTACTGCCAATGACATGTATACCATGGATAAAACCAGTACACCTGAAATTGTATTCGGGCTTAATTTATCCATGAATTATAAGAGCTTTTCTTTATGGGCAAATTTTACAGGAGCGGGCAGAGCATGGCAGTATTATCATGTCAATGCCAGAATTGCTATGAATCAACTTGCAGATGTAATTCTTAACCGTTATACTCCCGGGAGTATGGATTCAAAGTATCCCAGATTGCCTACTTTGGAGACAATGACAGAAGTAAGCGGACTTCAATCTGATTTCTGGTTAAAAAACGCTACTTATGGCAGGTTAAAAACATTGGAATTGTCATATAACCTGCCTCAAAATTTGTTGTCGAAGGTTAAAATACAAGCTATGAAGCTATTTATCAATGGACAAAACCTGTTCACCATTGATAATGTGAAGTGGGCTGATCCTGAAAATAGTTCTAACACAGCGGCCTATTATCCTCAGAGTAAATTATACAATTTAGGAATAAATCTTACCTTTTAAAATCTACTGTCATGACTTGGATATATAATTTTATTAATAAAAGAAGAAAGTCACCCGTTTTTTACAGCATACTGCTGATTTCAATGATCTCACTGATTTCTTCCTGTACCAAAGATGTTCTCGATAAATCACCTACAGACCGTTTTTCAGATGAAGCGGTATGGAAAGATGGAAATTTAATAGAACAATTTGTTAATAACACCTACAGAGTAATGCCAACTTGTTTTTCCGGTGGTAATTATACTTCCATCGCAATAATATTCGCGGAACTTACAGATGAATTATATGGCAGAGGTGGTAACCATAACTATATAAATCAAGGAAATATAACTGCAGCCCAGTTGGGAGCGCTTGATTGGTGGACAGTCGGTAGGGGTTATAATTACTGGACGGTCATAACACAATGCAATATCTTTTTTAGTAATATTGATGCAGCTCCGGTTGATGCATCAATCAAAAACAGAATGATTGGAGAAATGCAGTTTTTCAGAGCATATGCATACTTCAGGCTTGTTGCACTTTATGGAGGTGTTCCTTTAATTACAAAACCGTTTGGCTTAACGGATGACTTTAAAGTTCCCAGAAATACATATGATGAATGTATGAATTTCGTCATCACTGAATTGGATGCTGCAGCTGCCTTGTTGCCAACTACATATCCTGCTGCAAATCTAGGCAGGATCACAAAAGGAGCAGTTCTGAGTATTAAATCCAGAGCATTGCTATATATGGCCAGCCCATTAAATAATCCGGCAAATACCGCCACAAAATGGCAGGCAGCTGCGGATGCAGCAAAAGTTGTTATTGATCTGAATCTTTATTCATTGTATCCCAACTATAAGGAACAATTTATGCGGACAAATTCGTATAATTCTGAAGCAATCTGGTCAAGACCATATAATTATTCTGTTTCCGCTGAAAACATCTCTTTTGAATTGCGTTTATATCCCAATGGATATAGCGGATATGGACAGGTCCACCCTTATCAAAATATTGTTGATGAATTTGAGATGGTGAGCGGTAAGCTTCCCAAGGATGATCCTGCCTATGATCCGCAAAATCCATATGTTAATCGTGACCCTCGCTTCTATGCAACTATTTTATACGATGGGGCCCCCTTTAAAGGACGTCCGGTTGAAACATTTATCCCCGGAGGCATGGATTCAAGAGAAGGACCTATTTCAAGCTGGAATGCTACCGAAACAGGTTATTATGTAAGAAAATTTATCGATGAATCAATTACCAATCCAAGTTCCCTGAATCAGGCTAACAATCCATGGATATTTTCCAGGTATGCTGAAATATTACTTAATTATGCTGAAGCAAAATATAATCTGGGAGACGAAGCTACCTGCAGGCAATACATTAATATGATAAGAAGCAGGCCTGGTGTGAATATGCCTCCTGTTACTGAGGCCGGAGTTGCCCTATTGACAAGGCTCCAACATGAACGCCAAATTGAGTTGATTTTTGAAGAGCATCGCTGGTTTGATGTCCGTCGCTGGAAAATTGCTCCCGTAGTACTTAATACACTCCCCAAGAGAATGGATATAGTTAAGAACCTTACTACCGGTGTAAAGACCTATACCATAAACACTATGCAACAATTCACATTCGTTTTTACCGATAAAAATTACCTAGTGCCAATACCTCAGACTGAAATTGATAAAAATCCATTATTAAAACAGAATCCTGGATACTAATAGAGGTTAATATTTTATTTATCAGGGCATTTAAAGGCTGAAGTATCTTCAGCCTTGCCCTGATGATTTTTTTGTTAAAATACTCGTAGTGATTTTTTATTAAAAATTTTGAAAAATAACAAATGAATCGAATTGTTATACTTTGTATTGGATTTATGGCTATAAATTCTCAATTAAATGGCATTAATGCACCATTGGAAGATCGATTTGCTTTCCCGACTGAAAATACAGACAGTTTGCCTGCTGTTCTTACCAAAAACCATGCTGATTTAATTGAAAGTAAGTTAAGACTTGAGGCTGTATTAAAATTTGGAGAACATCAATTACCAAATAACTTAAAAGATTGGGAAACATACAGAGCTCATCTCAAAAATGAAATTATTCAAAAAGCAGGAGTCATTATAGATCATAAACTACCTTTAAATATTAAGGAGACCGGTACGATACAAATGAAAGGTTATATAATTAAAAATATAGCCTTTCAAACCCGACCGGGAGTTTTGGCAACGGCGAATTTATATATTCCTGATGGTAAGGGGCCGTTTCCTGCTGTAATTACGATGCATGGTCATTGGAAGGGAGGCCGTTTATATGAATCCTTTCAGGCTATAGGCCAAAGCTTAGCACTAAAAGGCTATGTGTGCCTTAATATTGATGCATTCGGATCGGGAGAAAGAACTACTGTCCATGGAATAGATGAATATCACGGAGCCAATCTTGGGGCATCCCTTCTGAATATTGGGGAATCTTTGCTAGGGGTACAGATCTCTGACAATATGAGAGGAGTGGATTTGCTTGGTTCTTTATCTTATGTTGATCCTGAAAAGATAGGTGCAACGGGAGCGAGTGGTGGCGGAAATCAAACTATGTGGCTAACAGCCATTGATGAGCGCATTAAAGCTGCTGTTCCGGTAGTCAGTGTGGGGACCTTTGAATCTGCTGTCATGCGTTCCAATTGTATTTGCGAGCTGTTAACTGATGGATTAACCTTTACTGAAGAAGCCGGTATCCTTGCCATGGTTGCTCCCCGTGCCATAAAGATGTGCAACATTATTGTTGATAATCCTACCTTTTTGTCTTCAGAGATGCTCCGAAGCTTTCATAATGCCCGTCCTGTCTTTAAAATGCTTGGTGCTGAAAATAATATAAGCAACTTGGTTTTGGATAAAACCCATGGGTATTGGCCCGAGAACCGGGAAGCTATGCTCGGATGGTTTGATCTTCACCTGAAAGGAATTGGAAGCGGTTCCCCAGTAAAGGAAATTCCATTTAAAACTCTTCCCAATGAACCGCTGATGGTATATGCTAAAGGACAGCGAGATCCAAAAGTTGAAACTATAGGGAAATACTGTAAAAGAAGAGGGAACGAATTGAGAACTGTTTTCCTGAATACCAAATCTTTTAATATTGATCAGAAGAAAAATGAATTAAGAAGTATTTTGCGGATAAATGAAAAATTAAATCTTGAAAAGATACATCAATATTCCAGCATTGGGGGTTGGGACCGGTTCACTTTAGAAACCTCTGATGATATGCTGATCCCGGTATTACATCTCGCTCCGGTTAATAAATCCCTTGGATATGTTATTCTTTGCAATCCCGATGGGAAAAATAGTATTGCATCCTCTTTAATTGATGAATTAAAGAAAAAAGGGTCAGGCATTGTTATTGTTGACTTATCCGGAACAGGAGAAGTTACTTCAACTTCATCCATTTCTGATGATAAAACAGGAAAACTTCACACGTTATCCCGTGCTGAATTATGGTTGGGTAAAACCGTTCTTGGAGAATGGGTAAAAGAGCTGAACGTTGTTACTCAATTTCTGAGCTCCAATTATAAAGCACAGAAAGTGAGTATAGACGGTAGTAAAGAAGCCGGACTTGCCGGATTGTTCCTAAGCGCAGTAGAGGGTAATGTTGATAATATTATTCTGCGTGACACCCCAATCAGCTATCTGTTTGATAATCGCGAATCTGTTGATTTCTTTAGCATGGGTATTCACCTACCTGGTTTTCTTAACTGGGGGGATGTATCCTTGGCAGCTGCACTTAGTGGTAAAAACATTACATTCATCAACCCGTTAACGATGTCCGGTCAAAAAATAAGTGGAACCAGACTAAAAGAATTCCAAAATGAATATGATAAAATAAGAGTAATATGCAGTCAACCGGGTAAAACAGTTTTTAACTAATTAATGTTCAATTATTTAAAAAAAAATGAAAAAAACGGTAATGAACTACCCCGCCGCAAGCAGTGGGGTAGTTCATTACACCTGCAGCACAAGGCAAATTACGCCGCAAGCGGCGGGGAATTTACCCCACAGAGATTAATTAAAGCAAGAGAGTTACAGAATAAATATTAGAGAATACCAGAGGTATAAAGGAGCCCCCTTCCTCTTATCAGATTGGAATTCTAAGTGATGTAACCCTGATGATTTTTTTGTTAAAATATTCGCAGTGAGTTTTTATTAAGAATTTTGAAAAATAGCAAATGAAACGAATCATAATACTTTGTATTGGATTTATTACTTTAAATACTCATTTAAATGGCATTAATGCACCACTGGAAGATCAATTTGCTTTCCCGGCTGAAAATACAGATAGTTTGCCTGCAGTTCTTACCAAAAACCATGCTGATTTAATTGAAAGTAAGTTAAGGCTTGATGCAGTGATGAAATTTCCGGAGCATCAGTTGCCCCAAAACTTATCAGAATGGGAACAATTCAGGGTGAAGCTCAAAAACGAGATTCTTAAAAAAGCCAGAGTTGCCATAGATCATAAGCTTCCTTTAAATATTAAGGAGACCGGCACTAACCAAATGAAAGGTTATGTAATTAAAAATATAGCCTTTCAAACCCGTCCTGGTGTTTATGCCACGGCAAATCTATTTATTCCTGATGGCAAGGGACCATTTCCTGCCGTGATTTATATGCTTGGCCATTGGCCGAAAGGCAAAATAGATTCAACCGGTCCACAGGCAGTAGGGCATACATTGGCGCTTAATGGCTATGTATGTATGACTATTGATCCGTGGGGTTCCGGCGAAAGGACTACAATCCATGGCATATTTGAAGACCATGGAGATGGGAATAATCTTGGATCATCGCTAATGAATATCGGAGAATCTTTGATGGGCATTGAGATTTCAGATAATATGAGAGGTGTTGATCTGCTTTGTTCATTACCATATGTCGACTCTAAAAATATCGGGGCAACGGGAGCCAGTGGTGGTGGAAACCAAACTATGTGGTTAGCATCACTTGATGAACGTATAAAAGCCGCCATGCCTGTGGTAAGTGTTGGAACTTTTGAATCTTATATCAATGGATCCCCCTGCATCTGCGAGGTGCTGGTTGATGCATTAACCTTTACCGAAGAGGCGGGCGTCCTTGCCTTGGTTGCACCACGGGCAATAAAGATGTGCAATCATAAACAGGATCGCAATCCTGCTTTTTTCCCATCTGAAATGGTACGCAGTTATAATAATGCCAAACCAGTATTTAAAATGTTAGGGGTGGAAAATAATATTACTTACCAGTTGTTCGATCTCCCTCATGGGTATATGGCAGAGGATCGGGAGGCTTTGCTTGGATGGTTTGACCTGCATCTGAAAGGGATCGGCACAGGCGTCCCCAAAAAGGAAATTCCATATATGCAACTTCTGGAGGAAAGACTAATGGTATTTCCTAAAGGACAAAGAGATGCTGATGTAATAAGCACAGATGCATACTGCAAACGAAGAGGAAACGAATTAAGAACTGTTTTTCTGAATACCAAATCTTTTGAACCGGAATTAAAGAGAAATGAATTAAGAGATATATTAGGAGTAAGCGAAAAATCAATTTTGACAAATGTTCACGAATATTCAAAAAAGAACGGTTGGAATCGGTTTGCTTTAGAAACATCTGATAATAAGATTATTCCGGTATTGCTACGTTCTTCGTCAAGCACATCTAAAGAATTTGTAATTGTTAGCAATCCTGATGGAAAAGACAATATTTCGACTGATTTGGTTGATGGATTAATAAAATCAGGTAAAGGAATTGCGATTGTTGACCTTTCCGGAGCAGGAGAAACTTCCTCAACCTCAACGCGTTTGAATTATAGCGAAGGAAAGCTTCGCGTTATTTCCAGATCGGAGTTATGGCTAGGTAAAACCCTTCTTGGTGAATGGGTAAAAGAGTTGAATGTTGTTGCTCAATTTCTGAATTCCAATTATAAAGCACAGAAAGTGAGTATAGACGGTAATAAAGAAGCTGGACTTGCAGGATTGTTCCTTGGCGCAGTAGAAGGGAATGTTGATAATATTATTCTGCGTGACGCTCCCATCAGCTATCTTTTTGATAATCGCGAAAATGTCGACTTCTTTAGCATGGGCATCCACCTGACCGGTTTCCTTAACTGGGGTGATGTATCACTGGCGGCTGCCCTTAGTGGTAAAGACGTTACATTCATCAACCCGGTAACAATGTCCGGACAAAAAATAAGTGGAACAAGGCTAAAAGAATTTCAGACTGAATTTGATAAAATAAGAGAAATTTGCAGACAACCCGGGAAAACACATATTCAAGAAAAATAAAAATTAAGAAATGAGAAAAACGCTATTAATAAAAAGTATTAAAATAAGTTTGTTCATAGTCCTTATTATATCTAAAGCTTATTTTGTATTTGGACAGGAGGAGAACCTGAAAGAGAATCTGAATCTATTTGATAACTGGATAGAATGGACAGATGGAAATAACATGCTGGTTCATCATCTGAATAAGCAGGCATTTGTTTATCTTGATATCAGGGATAAAGAGATTGCCGGATTAAAAACAAAAGAAGATTGGATAAACAGGCAGAAAAAGGCGAAGGACATACTTTTGAAAACAGTTGGTCCCTTTCCGGGAAAAACCCCATTGAATGTAAAAGTTACGGGAGTTGTTAAAAAAGAAGGCTACAAAATTGAGAAAATAATATATGAATCAATGCCTGATTTTTATGTTACTGGATGTCTTTTTATACCTGATGGCATTAAGGGGAAAAGACCTGCCATTCTTTTTGTAAGTGGCCATACACAAGAGTCTTTCCGGTATAAAGAGTATCAACTCATGATTCTCAATCTTGTTAAAAAAGGTTTCATAGTTTTTGGAATTGATCCTGTAAGTCAGGGTGAAAGAATTCAGGTTTATGACCCTGAAAAGAATACCTCTGTGATTGGTCCTACAACGAGGGAACATGAATATCTCGGTAATCAGACCTTAATCTCTGGAGTCTCACTGGCCAGATACTTCATCTGGGATGGAATAAGGGGTATTGATTACCTTCTGACCTGCAAAGAGGTTGATCCTGCCAATATTGGAGTAACAGGACAATCAGGAGGAGGAACGCAATCATCCTATATTTTTGCATTTGATGAACGTATAAAAGCCGGAGCGCCTGTGGATTATATCATCGGATTAAGACGGTTACTTGAATCAATCGGGCCGCAGGATGCGGAACAGAATTTCTACCATGGTATATTGAATGGCCTGACCCATGCTGACTTTCTTGAAGTCAGGGCTCCCAATCCCGCACTGATAAGTGAAGGAACGCGAGATTTTTTCAGCATACAAGGGGCTCGTGAAACATACTCAGAGGTCAGAAATGCTTACAAAGCATTTGGTACAGAAGAAAATATAGGAATACAAGAAGATGATTTTAGGCACGGTTATACCGTAAAACTAAGAGAAGGTATAAATGCGTTTTTTCAGAAGAATCTCAATCTTCCCGGTGATCCGAAAGATGAACATGTTACAGTTTTAGATCCCAAAGAATTAATGGTTACAACAACTGGCAATATTGCATCCTCTTTTGAAAATGCTGAAACTGTTTTTAGCATTAATAAAAAAGAAACACAAAAACTGATAGATAAAATACAGGATTCGAGGAAAAAGATTGAATCCCGTCTGGAAGGAGTACAATTAAAGGCAAAGGAACTTTCAGGATATGTGGCTCCCCAGGCAGGAGTGAAGTCGATTTTTCGCGGAAGATATCAGAGGGATGGTTATTCGGTGGAGATGTATGCGCTAAATGGCGAAGGGGATTATATTATACCCTTGTTATTATTTGTTCCAAAAACAGGAGGTAAGTTTTCAAGTGTTATTTACATCAATCCAAATGGGAAAATCTCTGATGCTGCAGTCGGAGGTAGAATTGAACAATTGGTAAAAGAAGGTTATTTAGTTGCAGCACCCGATGTTATAGGGACCGGAGAAACAGCAGGTAGTGGCAATGTCGCGATGTTGATTGGACGAAGTATAGTTGGAATTCAGGCAGGTGATGTAGTAAGAGTGGCAAATTTTTTAAAGAGCCGGAAAGATGTTGATATTAATAAAATTGGTGCGATTGCTTTTGATGAAATATGTCCGACACTTCTACATGCTGCTGTGATTGACAAATCGATAAATTCTATTTCACTCATAGGATCTCTCATTTCGTATCGGTCGATAGTTATGAATAAATTTTATGATGGTAGTTTTTCTAATTATGCTGTCGCCGGAGCATTGACTGCTTATGACCTTCCTGACCTTATCGCGTGTATGGCTCCGAGAAAAATTGCCTTGGTGGACTTAAAAGATCAAATGAAACAACCTGCATCTAAGGAACTTATTGATGAGGAACTTTTATTCCCCCACTCTGTATATTCCCTTAAAAATGTTACAAAGAACCTGAATATTTTGCCTTCTGTCGAAGATATAGGTTCAGTTGTAGGTTGGTGTTTTGAGTAATAAATAAGTATTTTAAATTGTTAATCGTACAGCGATTTATCGACAAATTAACTAATACGAATTACAATGAATAATAAACGCAGAGATTTTCTAAAATTTACCGGCCTTGCCGGACTGAGCGTAGTCGGCGGGGGAATTCTTAATGGATTTTCAAAAGAGACCGACAAACATAACAAATCAACCCTGGATCAGAAAACACACATTCAGCATTTCAATATGTCTGGTTATGCTGCCCCAAAACTAGAGACTGTTAGAGTAGGTTTTATTGGACTTGGAAATAGAGGACCAGCGCATCTTGACCAAATAAGTAAAATAGAGGGAGTAGATATAAAAGCTTTGTGTGACTTACGCCCGGAGAAAGTAAACGCAGCTGCAAAAACAATTGAACACACTTCCTTCAAGCCACAAATTTATACAGGTAACGAAGATGAATGGAAAAAACTCTGTGATCGAAAAGACATAGATCTGATATTTATCGCAACACCATGGGAGTTGCATACTCCCATGGCCGTTTATGCGATGAATCAAGGCAAACATGTGTGTGTTGAGGTGCCTGCGGCTAAAACATTGGAAGAGTGCTGGCAGCTGGTTGAAACATCAGAGCGTACCCGTAAACATTGTATGATGATGGAAAACGCTTGTTATGGTTTCTTCGAATTGCTTATGCTTAATATGGTTCGACAAGGTTTTTTTGGTGAGATTATTCATGCTGAAGGAGCATATATTCATGATTTGTTAGCAGGCAATTTCGCTAAGGATAAATACTATGATTCGTGGCGTCTTAAGGAAAATATCGGAAGGAATGGAAATTTATATCCTACCCATGGTTTAGGTCCTGTGGCGCAAATTATGAACATTAACCGTGGTGAAAAAATGGATTTCCTGGTTTCTGTCTCCAGTGCTGATTTTTTGATGGAAGATTTAGCTGAAAAGCTGGCTTCCGCAGATGATTTCTATAAACCATTTGTAAATAAGCCGTACAGAGGTAATATGAATACAACTACCATCCGTACCAATAGAGGTCGTACTATAATGCTGCAGCACGATGTGACATCTCCACGTCCCCATGTTGATAACTACGTGATAAGCGGAACCAAAGCTACGGCGCTTCACTATCCCTTGCCAGGACAAATCTTTATTGCTCATGATTTTCTGCCCTTGACTCCACGTATATGGGAAACTTCATCCGACCATGAATGGATTACTGAAAAGGAATTTAAAGTGTTGGAAGAAAAGTATACACCGAATATTGTAAAAAAACTTGGTGAAGTAGCAAAACAAGTTGGATACCATGGTGGAGGTGATTTTTTAATGGATTGGCGCACAATAGATTGTCTTAGAAATGGGTTGCCGCTTGATCAGGATGTATACGATGCCGCACTTTGGAGTTCTATTGGGCCATTAAGTGAATGGTCGGTAAAAAACAAAGCCACTATTGAAGTACCAGATTTTACAAGGGGATCATGGAAAACAAACAATCCTTTAGATGTGGAACTTGAAAAAGGTGGAAATACAAAAGTGAATATATAACCAGGGATTCTGCGCTTTGTGTATTTTAAATTAATTAAAACCTAAAGAAAAGGATATTTATTAATTAAAAACGATAATGAAAAATGGTTTCAGATTTGTATTAAATCGAGCTTGTCAAAAGTTAAATTGAAAAATATAATCTAGACAACTGATTTATAATATTGTTGAAGCTGCAGGTTTTGTAACAAAAAAATACATTATTATAGTTTTGTTCCTTTTTGAATATCGGTTAGTTAATGTCTGATTTATTTAACCGACTTTAATCAATTTCATCCTAAAAATCGGAAAAGAGTATGGCTAAAAATGAATTCTCACGAAGAAATTTCATTGGTAAAACAGCAGCCGGATTAATCGGCGTAGCAGTTTCATCAAGTGCATCATCCATGAGTGCAGCTTCCTACAAGAGGATTATCGGTGCAAACGACCGAATCAATATTGGATTTTTGGGCTGCGGAGGACGAAGTACAGGCCACCAAAGTATGGTGCATATGTCGGCTAAAGACAAAAACCTGAATGTTGTGGCGGTTTGCGATATTTGGAAACTCAATAAAGAAAAAGCGGCAGCCAATTGTAAAAGACTGTTTGATACTGATGTGAAACAGTTTAAATATTCCGAAGATATGCTAAAAATGTCGGAACTTGACGCAGTAATGATTGGTACGGGCGATTTCCAGCATGCCAAATTATTAGCCGAAGTTGTAAAGGCAGGCAAAGATTGTTATTGCGAAAAACCCATGTCCATTGATGTGGAAGATGCAAAACTGGCAAGAGGTGCCGTCCTGTCATCCACTCAAATTGTACAGCTTGGCTCCCAATGGGTTAGCGATCCTATTCAGCTAAAGGTACGCGATATCATCCGCTCCGGGAAATTGGGACAGATTACAAAAATAGAACAGGTATGGAATGACAACAACCCGCGCTGGCATGTCCCGGATGATCCCGATGTGGTTGCAATCAGGGAAGAAGATACCGACTGGAACCGTTGGCTTCTTGGTAAACCCTATGTTCCATTCGATCCGTGGAAATATTTTGAGTTCAGGATATTTCGTGATTATTCTGGCGGGATAACCTCACAGTGGATGAGCCATGCCAGTGGATTAATTCATTTCTATACTGACACAGCGATTCCTGATTCGATGGTAGCAAATGGAGGAATATTTGGTTGGCCAGATATCCGTCAGAACCCGGACACCTTCCAGGCACTGGCAACGTATGACGATGCAAAGTTTTTGCATTCCTACACTTCAAATTATGCAAATAAATTTGGCGATTACACCTGTATCCGGGGAAAAGAGGGAACCTTGTTTGCTCACGGGGGAGAAGGCAGCTCCCGCTGGTTCTTTATTCCTGAACACCAGAATTTGCCTGGGGGGTTTGATTTTTACGAAGGAATGAAAGAGGCAATAAAAAATGGAAAAGCAGAAATAGTGTCCACCGAAGAATACGGCATGAAGCTTGGCCCGGTAAATTTAAGCGATAACAGTAAGTATCATCTCGATAACTGGGTCGATTGCATACGAAATAGGGACATCGTTCCTAATGGGAATATTCACACCGGTTTTTGGCATTCGATAGCAAGCATTATGGCCACACGGGCTTACCGCGAAGGCAAAAAACTATACTGGGATCGGGCGAAAGAAGAGGTTGTGGATCATCCGGTAATCGTTTAATGGATTTTCAGGGTTTATTAACCCCGAAAAGAGTTTTCTATTCATTTACTAATTTTTAAAATATTCTAAATGGAAAAAAGAAGAGATTTTATTAAGAAAGGTATAATTGAGACAGCTGGAATTGACAAGGTTATTGGTATCCATAGCCGGGATAAATTCCTGCATGATGATGGCATCAGCAAGGTTTACATGGCACGTGACCATTGTCATTTCATCATGTTAAAATGGGTGCTGGGAATAATTATTGTAACAACATTTGGCACAGGTTGCACAACCTCAAGCAGACAAAATGAGCAGAGTAAAACCGATACATTATGGAGATTGCCTAAAAATGATTTGAATACCCTACCGGCGGCAAGTTATCCGTCCTTGACTCAGGTGTATGATAATCATGCATTAGAGAATCGCGATGTAACTTTTCGTGATGAGCGTTTATTAGTGAGTAGGGGTATCAATACAATATATAATAGTATGCCCTTTTATAAGACTAAGGAAGAATGGGAAAAAAGAAAAGATTATCTTAAAGAACATATATTGGTTTGTGCCGGTCTTTGGCCAACGCCTGATAAAACCCCATTGCATCCGAAATATTACCATAAAATTGATCACGATGATTATATAGTTGAAACAGTAACCATTGAAACCTATCCTGGATTTTTCCTGGCAGGTAATTTATACCGGCCGAAAGGCGATGGCCCTTTTCCCGCCATCTTAACTCCCCACGGTCATTTCAAATATGGTCGACTGAATAACGATACTATCAATTCCATACCTACCCGCTGTATTAACCTGGCAAGGCAAGGCTATGTAGTATTCGCTTATGACATGGTTGGCTATAATGATACCAGGCAAGTGACGCATACTTTTGCCGGTGACAGCATTTCACGATTGTATGGCATTAATTTATTGGGATTACAGCTTTGGAACAGTATCCGTGCGCTGGATTTTCTTTTAGGCCTTCCCCAGACAGACACTAACCGTGTCGGTATTACCGGGGCTTCAGGTGGGGGGACACAAACTTTTCTTCTCACGGCGGTAGATGACCGTTTTCAGGTAGCAGCACCCGTAAATATGGTTAGTAATACGATGCAGGGAGGTGGTTTATGCGAGAATGCACCTGGGTTAAGAATGAATACATTTAACGTGGAAATTGCCGCTATGATAGCGCCAAAACCGCTTTTACTGGTTTCCGACACATACGATTGGACGTCTGATACAAGGAATACTATAATACCAATGGTTAAATCCATTTATCATCTTTATAATGCGGAGGATAAATTAAAGAATGTACATTTTGATTATGTACATAATTATAATAAATCCAGCAGGGAAGCTGTATATGAATATTTTGGCAAATGGTTACTGCATCAAAATGATGAATCAAAATTAAGAGAAAAGCCTTTTGTGGCAGACAGTGATAAAAATTTATTAGCTTTTATGAATGAGCGGAATTCGAATAGAACTAAAACTTATAAACAACTCCCGGCCACTGAATATCATGATGCCCCTAAGTTGGATGAAAAAGGGTTAAATTCATTATTGAAAAATATTTATGTCAAACAATTGAATCAATATTGGCCAGACGATAAAAAAAGTCTTCAAAAGTTTAAGTCAATATATGGAACTGCTATCCGGCACTTGGTGGGAGCTAGTATGCCGGAAACTGTAAGTTGTAAGATTATGGGAAGAAGTAAAGGGAACGGTTTTATTGCTACCCGGTTGTTAATATCAAAAAATGCTAAAAACGATTGGATACCTTGTGTATTATTTCAGCCATTATCTATCGCAAATTCTACGGTGATCCTGACTGCTGAACAAGGTAAGGATTACTGGGTAAAAGAAGGTCTTGCTACACCAAATAATTTGATAATAAAATTATTGGATCAAAAATGCAATGTTCTGGCTCTTGATTTATTTAAGCAAGGAGAGCATATATTACAGGATTCAACAAGGACAGGGCAGTTGGAAAACGCTGAATACTTTACCACTTATAATTTATCTGACAGACAGGAGCAAATTCAGGATATATTGACAATAATTAAAGCTATTGATGAAAATGATGATCTATCTCATAATATTGATTTGTATGCCACTGGGAATACCGGGATAACCGGTCTACTTTTAGCCACAATAACAAATGATCTGGATAGAATAGTTCTTGACGGAGATCATTTTGATTCCACAACAGATCAAAACATGTTGAAGCTGCAAATGCCAGGTATAATGAGAATAGGAGGATTAAAAACAGTTCTGGCTCTAGCCACAAACCAACATTTACTACTTTATAACGCAAATCCATCCTTAATATTTTCGGAAGTAACAGAAGTAAGTAAATTGGAAAACAATAAAGGTCATTTCTCTATTACCACAGAAAATTTGGGAGCTAATAAAGTAATTGACTTTCTGAAACGATAAAAAGGGTTTTAAGGACCTCTCTGGAAACTCAAAAATAGTTAGTGATCATGTACTGTATGTATTTATATTTTTTTAATTAATTAAAAGACGATCAAAATGACAGAAAGAAGAGATTTTATTAAGAAAAGTTTACTGGGAACTGCCGGCATTGCCATTGGTGGAATGGGTTTCAGTTCAAAATCTTATGCTTCAATTATCGGTGCCAATGAACGTATCAACATAGCTGTAATTGGTATCCGTGGTCGTGGCACTTCTCATATCGATGCATGGTGTAAATTGAGAGACAGCCATAATGTGCGATTGACAACCCTTTGTGATACCGACGAACAATTTTTTGAGCCCCGTTCTAAAATGGTGATTGATAAGGGTGGTGAAAAACCATTAACGGAATGGGATATGCAAAAAGTATTGGACGACAAGGAAATACATGCAGTATCCTTTGCCACACCTAACCATTGGCATGCACTAGGGGCAATTTGGGCTTGCCAGGCTGGCAAACATGTTTATGTAGAAAAACCGGCCACACATAATGTTTGGGAAGGCCGGAAAATGATTGAAGCATCGCGTAAATATGATAAACGTATACAAGTTGGTTTTCAAAACCGTTCTGTCACAAATGTTATGGAAGCCATTAAATTCCTGCACGAAGGTGGTATCGGAAAGGTGTATATGGCACGTGGACTGTGCATAAAACCGAGAGATTCATTTGGAATAGCAAAAGATAGTAATCCACCTGCAACACTTCATTATGACCGCTGGCTAGGGCCGGCAACAATGCGCGCGTACAATGAAAAACGAAGCCATTATAACTGGCATTGGTTTTGGGATACAGGTAATGGCGATACAGGAAACCAAGGGCCGCATCAATTTGATATTGCCCGTTGGGGGCTTAATAAAAATGAACACCCAATCTCCATCTATTCTACCGGCGGCGTTTATGGTATCGATCCTGATGAATGTGCACAGGAAACGCCGAATACTCAAAGTTCGGTATTTAAATACGAGGATGGAACAATGCTTGAATTTGAAACCAGGGGCAGATATTCAAATGGCGAATCAAGCCTGGATACCAAGATTGGAAACATCTTTTACGGTACGGATGGATACCTTGAAATTGATGGTGGAACATGGAAAGCATTCCGTAAAAGTGAGAAAGTACCTTTTGCAGGTTCAAAAACAAAAGCCGGAAGCAATGAAGATGTTTCACTCACAGGGGGAAGTGATACAGCACATTTTTCGAACTTTATTGACGCCATACGTTCCGGGAATAATGGAGACTTACATTGTGACATTAACGAAGGCTTTTTTTCATCAGTACTTCCTTTAATGGCCAATATTTCCTATCGCCTTGGGCGTGAATTGAAGTTTATGGGTGCGGATATGGATAGAGAAATGGTAGTCAATGATTCTGAAGCAAATGCTATGTTAACACGAATATACCGCCCTCCTTATGTTGTCCCTGATGAAGTATAACGCAAAGCGATATTTACAAGTTAATTATTTTTAAAAATCTGATAAATTAAAAAAACATGAAAACACTATCAATATCAATTGTTATATTAGTTTTTATTCTCTCTTCCGCCTGCAACTTTAAATCCAAAAAGCAAGCTCAAACAGATCAAGGGACAAAGGTGACTTTTGTTGAAAATGACTCTGATAAGAAAATCGATGTACTGATAGGCGGGAAGATTTTAACTTCGTATCGATGGCCGGATAATGTATGTAAACCTATATTATATCCGATTTTCACATCAGCAGGTACTGAAATTACACGTGGATATCCGATCAAACCAAAGACTGGAGAACGGGCTGACCATCCTCATCAGATTGGGATGTGGTTAACCTACGGAAATGTTAACGGTAATGATTTCTGGGGAAATGGCTCCCAGGGATTAGGAACCAGGAATGCTAATGGCGGGGTAATAAAACACCTTAAATTTGATAAAATATCAGAAGGAACAGGTGAAGGAGTACTGGTTGCTTCCGAAAGTTGGGTTGATACATCAGGTAAAGAACTGCTAAAAGAGCATACTGAATATCATTTTATAGCTGAAGGTTTAGTCCGTATTATTGATCGGATTACAACATTAGCGGCCACGGGAGAAACCGTATTGTTTAAAGATACAAAAGAAGGTAGTTTTGGCATTCGTGTTGCACGTCAACTTGAATTACCTTCCAGTGAAGATGTTACTCTTACAGATGCTCAAGGTAATCCTACTACAGTAAAAGCATTGTCAAATGAAGGAGTAACAGGCAACTACAGAAGTAGTGAGGGAGTTATGGGTGAGGCCGTTTGGAGTACCCGTGCAAAATGGATGGATCTGTATGGAAGTATCGGTGATGAAGAAATCTCTTTGGTTATTTGTGACCACCCCAAGAACCTAAGCTATCCAACTTATTGGCATGCTCGAGGCTATGGATTATTTGCAGCCAATCCATTTGGAGCGAAGGATTTCACAAAAGGGAAAGACGAATTGAACTATACTATTCCTGCCGGTAAATCCTTAACCTTGAGATACCGGATCATTATTAGTTCCGGTGTCCATTTAACTGATGCTGAAATTAATGGTTATGCAGATGATTTCGCAAGTAAGTATTAATGTTTTTCAAAATCTATCCTACTTAATTGGTATAAGCAAATTATTTAAAATTAATACTTATTAACTATTTCAAAAAGATAATCAAATGACAGAAAGAAGAGATTTTATCAGGAAAAGTATAATAGGAACTGCCGGAATAGCCGTTGGCAGTATGGGATTCAGCTGTAAATTTTCTACTTCAACTCCAACTGTCGATGTCAAGTCACTGAAGGATTGGCATACTGACCCGGAGTGGAATAAGATAAAATATGGTGACTGGGGTGGACCCGGAGTCTCAGCCGAACCTGGCCCTATGGATGCTATTCGGGTTAAGGATTATGCACCCAGGTCCTCAGTGGTATCCCGGGAAACCCATGTGCCCAAGGCCAAATATCCAGTCATCGATTGTCATGTACACGTAGTGGCCAAGACTCCTGAGGAGGTAGCTGATTGGGTCAGGACCATGGATGAGGTTGGCATGGAAAAATCGATAGTTCTGACAGGAGAGACTGGTGCTGCATTTGACGCTCTCGTGGATTCGTTACCTAAAGCCTATCCCGGACGGTTTTTGCTTTACTGCGGCTTGGACAGGACAGATATCGACAAATCTGATTATTCCGATAGGGCTGTTGCAGAGTTGGTAAGGTGTCATAATAATGGAGCACGCGGAGTTGGAGAGCTTTCAGACAAGGGTTTTGGGTTCACAGAGGACGCACTGCCACGCGACAAGAGGCTCCATCCGGACGATCCACGTTTGGACGCATTTTGGGAAAAATGTGCAGAGTTAAAGATGCCGGTGAATCTTCATGTTGCTGACCATCCCTCATGCTGGACCCCGCTGGATGTTTATCAGGAGCGTACACCTGACTACCAGCATTTCAATCAGTACGGAAAGGATGTCCCCTCCTATGATGAACTGATAACCATTAGAAACCGAACACTTGAGAGCCATCCGAAGACGATTTTTATCGCATGTCATCTTGGTAATCAGGGCAATGATCTGGAAAAGTTGAGCCTGGCTATGGATAGATACCCCAACCTCTGCCTTGACACCTCTGCACGAGACTACGAATTGGGGCGGACACCCAGAGCTTCTGCAAAGTTTCTCACAAAATACCAGAACAGGATTTTATTTGGAACCGACCAGAGTCGGGAGAAGAGTATGTATCAGATTCATTGGAGGCTGTTTGAGACCGATGACGAATACATAGTCGGCAGAGTATGGTGGCGGTATTATGGTCTCGAGCTACCCGGACCAGTGTTAGAATCACTTTATCGGGGTACTGCCATGAAGATCTTTAATATTTGAGAAGCTTAAGAATTTGCTGAGGCTGCTCGGGACTGCATATGAAGATGAGTCTCATTTATGAATAGGCGATACTTTATTCTGGCGTTAGCGGCCCATTTCTGATATGGATCAGAAGAAGCAGGGGAAACGCGTTGAATTAATCCTGTTTATCATTGAAGGCAGAAATATAGTTATTCAGAAAACGATTATGGCAATGAAGTATTTTCAAAATAGTTAAATACGCACATTAAATAAACAAGAAAACATGATGGATCTAAATCCAAAAATTGGCAATTATCGCTATAGGATTCTGGCACTGGTATTTATGGCCACTACGATTAATTATTTCGATCGCAGTATTGTTGCAGTAATGGCTCCAACCTTACAAAAACTTTTCGACTGGTCAAATAAAGACTATGCAGCCATTATGGTGTCCTTCAAAATTGCTTATGGAATAGGATTACTGTTCATGGGGAGTATTATTGACAGGCTTGGTACTAAAATGGGATATACTATTTCAATTGCGATATGGAGTATATTCGGGATGTTGCATGCGGTGGTAACTGCAGCATATAGTTTAATTGGATTTATTGTGGCGCGATTCGGGCTGGGAATTGGTGAAGCGGGAAATTTTCCTGCAGCAATTAAAACTGTGGCTGAGTGGTTCCCCAAAAAGGATCGGGCTTTTGCAACTGGTATTTTTGATGCATCAACCAGCGTTGGGGCAATTTTAGCTCCATTCCTTGTTGGAGCAGTTGTTTCCACCAATGGAGATAACTGGCAAATTCCATTTCTTTTTACAGGAGTTCTTAGTTCCTTATGGGTCTTTTTATGGCTGAAAACATATAAAAAACCTGAAGTACATCCAAAATTATCAATAGAGGAGTTGACTTATATTAACAGTGATTCTGAAGAAGAGACAACAGAAAAAATACCTTGGTTAAAACTACTACCCAAGAAAGAGACATGGGCTTTCTCTTTAACAACTGTCACTGACGGTGTTTGGTGGTTTTATCTTTTCTGGGGTGCAAAATTCCTTGGGGAACAGTTTGGTGTCGACATTAATAATATAGGACTTCCTTTCCTTATTATTTTTATCATGGCCGATGCCGGAAGCCTATTTGGGGGATATGCTTCCGGGGCCTTAATAAAAAAAGGGTGGTCAATAAACAAGTCCAGAAAAATAACAATGTTGGTTTGTGCCATTATTATTCTACCTGTAAGCTTAGTGCCTGTCATTGCAAACAAATGGATTGCCGTTTTTTTAATTGGTCTTGCTGCTGCAGGCCATCAATCGTGGTCGATTAATAGCTACACGCTGGTTCCAGATGTTTTCCCCAAAAAAGCAATTGCATCTGTGATAGGAATAGGCAAAATGGTTGGGGTAGCGATCGCGATAATTGCTGATGTTGCCTTGGGAGCAGTATTGGATACCGCCGGTAATTCAGGTTATTTTTGGGCATTTATGATCGCAGGTTTCTCTTATATCCTCATATTGGGATTTGTACACATTTTAATGCCAAAGATGACTCCTCTAGATGATAACTTGAATTATATACGCCCCAAATAAGCATTGACTTTTTTCAAAATTTCAAATAATTCAAAACAAATAGATATTACATTAATTTAATAAATCACACAAAATAAAATTTCACACAAATGAAAAACATGGAGATTGTAATTTCAGAAAACAAACTTGTTCTTGGTAAAATAGCTGCCAAAAAGGGAGCTGAATTAATTCGTAATGCTATCCTCAACAATGGAAAAGCAAATATCATCGTTGCAACCGGTGCTTCGCAGTTTGAAATGCTTAACGAATTGGTGAAGGAAGACATTAATTGGAAGGCAGTTAGAGCCTTTCATTTGGATGAATACATTGGAATATCTGAAATGCACCCGGCATCCTTTCGCAAATATCTCAAAGAACGATTTGTAGATATAGTTTCACCTATGGAATTTAACTATGTCAATGGAGGTAATGAGCCTTATGAAGAATGTGTCCGTTTGGGGAAGCTTATAAGCAAACAGCCTATTGATGTTGCTTTTGTGGGTATTGGTGAAAACAGCCATTTAGCTTTTAACGATCCACCGGCAGATTTCGAAACAGAAGAAGCCTATATTGTAGTAACTCTGAATGACGCCTGTCGACGTCAGCAGTTGGGTGAAGGTTGGTTTCCTACGGTTAACGATGTTCCCGAAAAGGCGATCAGTATGTCAATAAAACAGATCATGAAATCGAAAGCCATTATATGTTGTGTTCCTGATTTACGTAAGGCAGATGCTGTTAAAAAAACTGTTGAAGGTTCAATTTCTCCGACCATTCCAGCATCGATCATGCGAAACCATGAGGCAGTGTGGCTTTATCTGGATAAAGATTCAGCCTCAATGTTATC
>Ga0209386_1000307_pt1 | contig 25214 bp, 24 predicted proteins | sample NGEPertwo_FD_184510 | JGI IMG/M metagenome (GOLD analysis project Ga0209386, IMG submission 184510) | Arctic peat soil microbial communities from the Barrow Environmental Observatory site, Barrow, Alaska, USA - NGEE Permafrost154B-two... | ecosystem: Environmental > Terrestrial > Soil > Wetlands...
GGAGAACACCCGACCCGGGGACCGGGCGAGCGCAACGAGGAGGTCGAACTCGAGCGCCGACAGCGGGACCAGCCGGCCGTCGACCTCCAGCTGCCGCGCAGCCGTGTCAACCACCAGTCCGTCGAAGACCATCCGTTCGGTGCCGGAAGCCGCACCGCGCCCACGTCGCAGGACCGCCCGCACCCTGGCCACGACCTCGCGCGGACTGAACGGCTTCGTGACGTAGTCGTCGGCGCCGACCGCCAGCCCGACAAGGGTGTCCGTCTCCTCTGCGCGGGCCGTGACCAGCACGACGTACACCTCCGAGAACGTCCGGATCCGACGAAGGACCTCGATGCCGTCCAGGTCCGGCAGCATCACGTCAAGGAGCACCAGGTCCGGCGCACGACGGCGAACCTGCGCCAGTGCTTCCTCGCCGGTAGCGACGTCCGTCACCTCGAAACCCGCTGCCCGGAGATACCCCGTGAGCACGTGCCGGATACCCGGTTCGTCGTCGACGACCAGAACACGCCAGGCCACGGTGGCACCCCTCCGCCGGTTGCTGCACGCCGGTCAGGAGCCAGTGTCCCCCGCCGGGCCGCCGCCGGTCATCCGCGACCGCATCTGGTCACGCTCGGCACGCCGCTCCTCGCGCAACGTCTGCGTCTGAGCTCGACGGTCGCCCTGGATGGCCTGCATCTGGGATCGGTGCTCGGTCCGCAGCTGCTCCGTCTCGGCGCGGGCCCCAGCGCGCCAGGAGTCCATCATCGCCCGGTGCTCCGTGCGCAGGGTCGCCCGTTCGTCCGGATCGAGGCCGGCCGGGCAGTCCAGCTGCGCCCACTCGGGTGGGCCGACCACCTTCGCGGGCCCGGTGTCGTCCGGGGCCGGGCTGTCGTCGTCCGCCGCCCACGCTGCCCCACCGGACATCGCGATCGCCACGGTGATCAGACTCGTCACTGCCATTCGCCTGATCGACCTCATCACGCCACCTCACCACTGTTGTCGGGCTGTTGACGACAAGCGTGCGGCAGTCGTGTGACGGCCCCACGAGCGCCCGCATGAAGGTTCTGTGTCGACCGCGACGGCCCGTCCGCCAGCCGTGGCTGCCCGAGGCGGCGACGAGCCCGCCGGACGGATCGCCCCGGCGGGCTCGTCGCCGACACCGTCAACGGTCGAACGCGTCCTTGACCTTCTCGCCGGCCTGCTTGAGGGCGGCCTTGCTCTGGTCGGCCTTGCCCTCAGCCTCCAGCTCGCGGTCGTCGGTGAGGTCGCCGGCGGCCTCCTTGGCCTTGCCCTTCCACTCCTCGGCCACGTTGCGTGCCTTGTCGTCGGTACCCATCTGCGTGCCTCCCTCGTTGGAAGGTTCCACGCTAAGTCGGGATCGCCGACGCCGCCCGCGGGGCAACATCCAGCGCGGCGCGACCGGGCACGACAGCGCCGTCGTGCTCCACCGGCCGGGCCGGCTCAGGTCAGCGCGGGATCAGCCCTTTCGGTGCGTCCTTGGACTTCTGGCCGGCCTCTTGGCGGTCTTCCCCGCGTCCGCCTCGAGCTTGGCGGCCTTGGCTCGTTGTCCCTTGAGCTGGTGCTTGTCAGCAGCAGCCGGTCCGGCGTCGACCCTCGACCTCGTCAGGCGGACAGGGCGAGATACGCCTCGACGTCGCACACGCCGACGGCACCGGCGACCACCCGGGCAAGCCCGGTGAGGGTCGGCACCAGGTGGTGGGGGCTGATCGTCACCGCCGGCTCCGCGTCCTCGTCACGCAGCCACAGCTCCGCCCAGTAGCACTCGAGCGACGCGTCGTAACCCCAGCACGAGCGGCCCGACCAGCCCGGCAATGCCAGGGCGTGCTCGAACGGCCCGGTGCTCCGGAAGACCCCAGCAGTTGGCGCCACCCGACGATGCTCTCGCCGACCACCGACACCCCCCTACCCGGCGACGATGCGCGGCCCCGCGGCGGCCAGCAGGACGACGCAGACCGCCGCGACACCCATGCTCAGAACGAAAGGCACCCTGCTGCGCGGGCGAGTGGCACCGACGGCGCCGGCCCCCAGCGCCAGCGCGAGGGCGAGACCCGCTCCCGCGGCGCCGAACCACCCCGCGTCGCCCGGGACCAGGAGCACCACGAGAGTCGCCGCCGCCAGCAGCACCGGGGCCAGCACCGCGGAGACCCGCCGACCCAACCGGTGCGGCAGGCCGACGACCCCCGTCGCGGCATCGTCCTCCAGGTCAGGGAGGACGTTGGCCAGATGCGCGCCGGCGCCGAGCAGGGCGCCGGGCGCCACCAGCCACACCGGGACCCTCGTCTGCCCGGAGGCCAGCACCAGGAACACCGGGAGCAGCCCGAAGGACGCCGCATAGGGCAGCCACGACCATGCGGTCCGCTTGAGACCGGCGTTGTACGACCAGGCGCTGGCGACCGCGACCAGATGGGCGCTGCCGGGGAGCAGGCCGGTCGACCAGGACAGGACGGCGCATGCGGCAGCCGCCACCAGGGCGGCCGTCCGCAGCGACCCAGCGGTGATCAGTCCGGCCACCACCGCCTTGTCGGTGCGACCCACCGCCCGGTCGCGTGCGGCGTCGAGCCAGTCGTTGGACCAACCGACGGACAGCTGCCCGGCCAGCACGGCGGACGACGCCAGGGCGACGACGGACCCGGGCGCTCGGAGACCGACCAGGAGGGTGGCGGAGAGCGCGGTCACCACCGCGGTCGGGCCCGGATGGGTGGCGGCGACCAGACCACGGACGACGTCGACGCGCGCGTGGGACTGCTGCACCCTGCTCGAGCCTCCGGGCATCCTGCGGCCTCCGACAACTGATTGCTTTTCTCCGCCGTGACGTGCTGGGAACACCGTGCCAGACTCCGACAATGTCGCACGTGGTCGCGGTCATGCCCGTGCCGGCACCTCATGCCTACCCGCAGGCCGAGATCGCCTCGGTCATCGGTCCGATCCTGGTGCGCGACGCTACCCGGCGCTCGCTGCTCGAGCGGCTGCACGCGGCCTCCGGCGTCGCCCGGCGCACGCTCGCACTCCCGCTGGCGGAGTACGCGACGCTGCGCGACTTCGGCACGGCCAACGAGGCCTTCGTCCGGGTGGGCACCGACCTGGGCGAGCAGGCCGTCCGGGGCGCCCTCGAGCGGGCCGGTCTGGCGCCGTCCGAGGTCGACTTCCTGCTCTTCACCACGGTGACCGGCGTCTCGGCCCCCTCGCTGGACGCCCTGCTCGTCGAGCCGCTCGGACTGCGGCCCGACGTGCGGCGCCTCCCCTCGTTCGGCCTCGGCTGCGCGGGCGGCGCCGCCGGGCTGGCCCGCGTGCACGACTACCTGCTGGGCCACCCGACCCATGTCGCCGTGCTGCTGAGTGTGGAGCTGTGCTCACTGACGATCCAGCACGGGGACGACTCGACCGCCAACCTCGTGGCCAGCGGGCTCTTCGGGGACGGTGCGGCCGCCGCCGTACTGGTCGGCAGCGACCACCCGTTCGCACCCGGGAGCGGGCCGCGGGTGGTGGACGCGGCGAGCCGGCTGTACCCCGGGACCGAGGACTCGCTCGGCTGGGCGGTGGGCCGCTCCGGACTGCGGATCGTGCTCTCGGCCGGGCTGCCGGACCTCGTGGCCTCCCGCCTGGGCGACGACGTCGCGGCGTTCCTCGAGACCCACGACCTCAAGACCCGCGACATCGGCGCGTGGGTCGTGCACGCCGGCGGGCCGCGCATCCTCGAAGCCGTCCGCGACGCCTTGGACCTCGAGCCGGACGCGCTCGACCGGAGCCGCGCGTCGTTGGCCCAGGTCGGCAACCTCTCCTCGACGTCCGTGCTGCACGTCCTGGCGTCCCACATGGACGCCGACCCCGAGCCGGGCACCTGGGGCGTCGTCATCGCCTTCGGCCCAGGGGTCGGCGCCGAGCTCGTCCTCCTGCGGTGGGGGTGACCGTGCTCACCCTCTTCTTCGTCGTGGTCGGCGCGACGGCCGCAGAGCGCCTCGTCGAGCTCGTCGTGTCGACGCGGCACGCCCGCCGGGCGTTCGCCAGCGGCGGGGTCGAGCGCGGGCTGGGTCACTTCCCCGCGATGGTCGCCCTGCACACCGGGCTGCTCGTCGCGTGCGTCGTGGAGGTGCTCGTCGCGGACCGTCCGTTCCTGCCCGCCCTCGGCCGGCCGGCGCTCGTCGCCGTGCTGGCCGCGCAGGGCCTGCGCTGGTGGTGCGTCGGTACGCTCGGGCGACAGTGGAACACCCGGGTCGTCGTCGTTCCCGGGCTCCCCCTCGTCACCACCGGTCCGTACCGCTACCTCCGGCATCCCAACTACGTGGCGGTCGTGGTCGAGGGGCTCGCGCTCCCGTTGCTGCACACGGCCTGGGTCACCGCGGTCGTCTTCACACTCCTGAATGCGGTGCTCCTGGTGCGGTTCCGGATCCCCGCCGAGGAACAGGCACTGGCCGAGCTGGCGCCCGCCCGATGACCGACACCGACGTCCTCGTGGTCGGCGGCGGGCCGGTCGGGCTCGTCGCCGCCATCGAGGCGCGCCTCGCGGGGCTCGGCGCGGTGGTCGTCGAGCCGCGGAGCGGTCCGGTGGACAAGGCCTGCGGCGAGGGTCTGATGCCGGGCACGATCCGCGCGCTCCAGCGGCTCGGCGTCGACCCTGACGGCCACCCGTTGCGCGGGATCAGCTACCGGGCCCGCGGGCACGCGGTCGACCACGACTTCCGGGCCGGTGCCGGGCGAGGGGTGCGGCGGACCACCCTCCACGCGGCGCTCCGGGCCCGCGCGGACGAGCTGGGCGTGGAGCGGGTGGCCGCCCGGGTCGGCGACATCGTCGCCACCGCGGACAGCGTCGAGGCCGCCGAAGTGAGCGCACGGTGGCTCCTCGCGTGCGACGGGCTGCACTCGACTGTGCGGCGGCTGACCGGCCTCGAGGTGACTGACGACAAGGCCGGGCGGCGGCGGTTCGGCCTGCGCCGCCACTACGGCGTCGCACCGTGGACCGACCTCGTCGAGGTGCACTGGGCCCGGTCGGCGGAGGCCTACGTGACACCGGTGGCTCCCGACCTCGTTGGCGTCGCGCTCCTGGGTCCCGCCCGGACCGGGTGGGAGGAGACTCTCGCCGCCCTCCCCGAGCTCGGCGAACACCTCGCGGGCGCGCCGGTCGTCGGGAGCGTCCTGGGCGCCGGTCCGCTCAGGCAGCGCACCACCGCCCGCACCGCGGGGCGCGTCCGGCTGGTCGGTGACGCCTCCGGGTACGTCGACGCGCTCACCGGCGAGGGGCTGCGGGTGGGCTTCGCCCAAGCGCGGGCCGCGGTCGCCACGCTCGACGACCCTGCCGCGTACGAGCAGGCCTGGCGACGGGTGACCCGCGACTACCGTCTACTCACCTCGGGCCTTGTCGCGTGGGCCACGTCGCCGGCGAGGGGCGCGATCGTGCCGGTCGCCCGGACCGCCCCATGGCTGTACGGGACCGTCGTGGAGCGGTTCGCCCGGTGATCCCGGGTCGCGCGGCCAGAAATACCCCCCACCGTATGACCTAGGTCCCTGTTGTTGGGCCGAAGGTCCCACCTACCGTCTGGAGTGGGACGGCGCCGCCGCCCAGGTGTTCGCACGGCCACGAGTCCGAGGCGCACCCCCTCCGCCAGGGAGCATGCAATGAGAAGACTGGTCGTCCTGGGCGCCGGCACGGCGGGCACGATGGTGGTCAACAAGCTGCGGTCCAAGCTGCCCCGAGCCGAGTGGTCCATCACGATCGTGGACCCGGCGACGCAGCACTACTACCAGCCTGGCTTCCTCTTCCTCCCGTTCGGCACCTACCAGCCGAAGGACGTCGTCAGGCCGCTCCGGCCCACCCTCAACCTCACCAAGGGCATCGAGCTCATCAGCGCGGCCGTCGACAAGGTCGACGGCCCGGGCCGCCTGGTGCACCTCGACAACGGCGCCAAGCTCGGCTACGACTACCTCATCATCGCGACCGGTACGAGCCCTCGCCCCGAAGAGACCCCGGGAATGTCCGACGGCCTCGGGGCGAACGTGCACGAGTTCTTCACCTACGAGGGGTCGATGGCCCTCGCTGCCACGCTCGCGGACTTCCAGGGCGGACGGGTGGTCGTCCATGTGACCGAGATGCCCATCAAGTGCCCGGTGGCTCCCCTCGAGTTCGCATTCCTCACCGATGCCTACTTCCGCCGTCGCGGAATCCGGGACAAGGTCGAACTGACCTACGTCACCCCACTTCCCGGCGCGTTCACCAAGCCGGTGTCGGCCAAGTACCTCGGCGACATGCTCGAGCAGCGCCGGATCGCGCTGGAGCCGGACTTCGTCGTGGAGAGCATCGACGCCGAGGCGGGGACGCTCACCTCGTTCGACGAACGGGAGATCGGCTTCGACCTGCTGGTCACCATCCCGGTCAACATGGGCGCGGACTACGTCGGGCGATCAGGGCTGGGCGACGAGCTCAACTACGTTCCGGTGGACAAGCACACGCTGCTGTCCACGGCGGACGACCACATCTTCGCGATCGGCGATGCGACGGACGCGGCCGCGTCAAAGGCCGGCTCGGTCGCCCACTTCGAGGCCGACGCGTTCGTGCCGAACTTCCTCGCCCACGTCGAGGGCAAGCCGATGCCGGAGAGCTTCGACGGTCACGCCAACTGCTTCATCGAGTCCGGCGACGGTAAGGCGCTCCTGATCGACTTCAACTACGACACCGAGCCCCTCCCGGGTAGCTACCCCCTGCCAGTCGTCGGCCCGATGCGGCTGCTGAAGGAGACCCGGATCAACCACTGGGGCAAGCTCGCCTTCCGTTGGATCTACTGGAACATCCTGCTGCCAGGTCGTCGCATGCCGGTCCCGGCACACATGTCCATGACCGGCAAGCGCCGCCCACCGACCACCGAGACCACCACCCAGGCCGGACGCACCCCGTCCGGCCTGTGAGAGAGGACACACCATGCCTGTGACCACCATCGCCGGACACGAGGTGCACGTCGACGCCGAGGGCTTCCTGACCGATCCGGCCGAGTGGAACCATGACCTGGCCGCCGAGCTCGCCGCCGCGATCGGCATCGAGCTCACCGCCGAGCACTGGAAGGTCCTCGAGTTCCTGCGCAAGGACTTCGCCACCCAGGGCGAGACGGCCACCACCCGGCGGGTGCAGACCGTCGGCGGCTTTGCGACCAAGGACCAGTTCGCACTCTTCCCCAAGAAGCCGGCCAAGAAGATGGCCTACATCGCCGGCCTGCCCAAGCCCCGCGGCTGCGTCTGACCACGTCGCCTGCACCCGAGAGGACACCGCTATGAGCACACCCATCGTCCCCAACTTCGACGACGAGGCCAGCAGCGGGCGCAAGCTCGCCATCATCTGCTCCAAAGGCAACCTGGACATGGCCTACCCCGGCCTGATCCTGGCCAACGCCGCGCTCGGCGAGGGCGTGGAGACGCACCTGTTCTTCACGTTCTGGGGCTTCGACATGATCGCCAAGAAGCGGATGAACGACCTGAAGTTCAGCCCCACCGGCAACACCGCCATGCACATGCCGGTCGGTGACATCCGCGTGCCGCAGGCGCTCGCCCCGATGCCCGGCATGCAGGCCGTTGCGACCAAGATGCTGAAGAAGCAGATCGCCGACCTGGGCGTCCCGGAGGTCCCGGACTTCCTGGACCAGATCGTTGGCGCCGGTGGTCACCTCTGGGGTTGCCGGATGTCCGCCGACATGAACAAGTTCACCGAGGCCGACCTGCGGGACGATGTCGAGGGCATCATCAGTGCCAGCGACTTCATCGAGATCACCGACGGCGCGCAGCTGCTGTTCATCTGAGTCGCGTTCCTCTATACCCCGGGGGGTATACTCCTGCCATGCAGAAGACACGCGCAGGACGATGGGTCGCGCTCGCTCTCGCCGGGGCGATCACACTTACTGGGTGCAGCGGAACCGCCGACGGCGCCCGCGACGCCGGGACCGCTGAGGTCACCGCGTCCGGGCAGAGCCTTGACGCCGCGCAGTTCGCGGACCTCGCCGCCGGCGAGGGCGTCGTCGTGCTCGACGTCCGAACCCCGGAGGAGTTCGCCGCCGGGCACCTCGAGGGTGCGGTCAACCTCGACGTGTCCGACGCCGGCTTTGCGGGCCAGGTCGCCGAGCTCGACCCCGACGCCACCTACGCGCTCTACTGCCGCTCCGGCAACCGCTCGCAGGCTGCCATGGGGCTGATCCAGGGCGCCGGCATCGACTCCCTCGCCGACCTTGCGGGCGGGATCCAAGCCTGGACACAGAGCGGCGGCGCCGTCGTCACCGGGTCCTGACCCGGGCGGGAGGTCGCGCAGGCAGGCTGCGGAGAATGGCCGCCGCGCCGGACAACCACGGCAGGAACGACGCCGGACTGGCACTCTTGGCGCATGCAGATGTGGCCCGGCAAGCCCTATCCCCTCGGCGCAGCCTTCGACGGCTCCGGCACCAACTTCGCGCTGTTCTCGGAGGTCGCGGAGCGTGTTGAGCTCTGTCTCATCTCCGACGACGGCTCCGAGGAGCGCATCGATCTGCCGGAGGCGGATGCCTTCGTCTGGCACGGCTACGTCCCGGCCCTGCAGCCGGGCCAGCGGTACGGCTACCGGGTGCACGGTCCGTACAAGCCCGCCGACGGGCATCGATGCAACCCCGCCAAGCTCCTGCTCGACCCGTACGCCAAGGCCATCGACGGCGAGATCGACGGCGACCCGTCCCTGTTCTCCTACCAGTTCGACCACCCTGAGATGGCCAATCACGACGACTCGGCCGCCCACACGATGACCTCCGTCGTGGTCAACCCGTGGTTCGACTGGGGACACGACCGTCCGCCGAACCGCGAGTACCACGAGAGCGTGATCTACGAGGCCCACGTCAAGGGCCTCACCCGGCGGCACCCCGCCATCCCCGAGGACATGCAGGGCACCTACCTGGGCATGGCGCACCCGGCGATCATCGACCACCTCGTCGAGCTGGGGATCACCGCGATCGAGCTGATGCCGGTGCACCAGTTCGTGAACGACCCGACGCTGGCCCAGAAGGGACTGTCGAACTACTGGGGCTACAACACGATCGGGTTCTTCGCCCCGCACAACGGCTACGCGGCCTCCACGAGCCCGGGCCAGCAGGTCCAGGAGTTCAAGCAGATGGTGAAGGCCCTGCACGAGGCAGGCATCGAGGTCCTTCTTGACGTCGTCTACAACCACACCGCCGAGGGCAACCACCTGGGCCCGACGCTGTGCTTCCGGGGGATCGACAACGCCGCGTACTACCGGTTGGTCGACGACGACAAGACCCACTACTTCGACACGACGGGCACCGGGAACTCGCTCCTGATGCGGCACCCGCACGTGCTCCAGCTGCTGATGGACTCCCTGCGCTACTGGGTGACGGACATGCATGTCGACGGTTTCCGGTTCGACCTTGCCTCGACCCTCGCGCGGCAGTTCCACGAGGTCGACCGCCTGTCGGCCTTCTTCGACATCGTCCAGCAGGACCCGGTGATCAGCCAGGTCAAGCTCATCGCCGAGCCGTGGGACCTCGGGGCCGGCGGGTACCAGGTGGGCGGCTTCCCCCCGCTGTGGAGCGAGTGGAACGGCAAGTACCGCGACACCGTGCGCGACTTCTGGCGCGGCGAACCGTCGACGCTCGCCGAGTTCGCCAGCCGGCTCTCGGGCTCCTCCGACCTGTACGAGCACACCGGCCGCAAGCCGATCGCCTCGATCAACTTCGTGACCGCGCACGACGGCTTCACGCTGACCGACCTCGTCTCGTACAACGACAAGCACAACGAGACCAACGGCGAGGGCGACGCCGACGGCGAGGGCCACAACCGGTCATGGAACTGCGGCGTGGAGGGGCCGACCGACGACGCCGTGATCACAGCCCTGCGCTGGCGGCAGCAGCGCAACTTCCTGACCACCCTGCTCCTGTCGCAGGGGGTGCCGATGATCGCCCACGGTGATGAGATGGGCCGCACCCAGGGTGGCAACAACAACGGGTACTGCCAGGACAACGAGACCAGCTGGGTCGACTGGGACCTGGACGACGACAAGCAGCTTCACCTCGAGTTCACCCGCACCCTCGTCCGCCTGCGTCGCGACCACCCGGTGCTCCGGCGTCGGCGGTTCTTCTTCGGCGTCGCCACCCACGGGGGCGAGTCCGAGCTCGGCGACATCGCCTGGTTGACCACGTCCGGCGAGCACATGGCCGAGGCCGACTGGCAGGAGGACCATCTTCGCGCCGTCATGGTCTTCCTCAATGGTGAGGCGATCCTCGAGCCCGATGCGCGCGGAGAACGGGTCGTGGACGACAGCTTCCTGCTGATGCACAACGCGGCCGGCGAGCCGGTGACCTTCACACTCCCCCCGGCCGAGTTCGCCGAGACCTGGACCTGCGTCGCGGACACCGACCACACCCTCGCGCCGGGCTCCGAGGTCAAGGCCGGCGGCACCATCAGGATCGCCGGACGCAGCACCCTCGTGCTCAGCCGACCCGTCAGCACGCCGGTATGACGCAGGACCGGCAGAGCCCGACCCGTCGCCGGCCGGCCGCGGGCCGGCCGGTCCCGGTTTCGACCTACCGCCTGCAGCTCTGTGCTGACCTGACCTTCGACGACGCCGCGGCTCAGGTGCCGTACCTTGCCCGTCTTGGCGTCACGCACCTGTACCTGTCCCCCGTGCTGACCGCGGCTCCTGGTTCCACCCACGGCTACGACGTGGTCGACCACAACGAGATCTCCCCCACCCTCGGTGGCCGCGCCGGGTTGGACCGTCTCGCCGCCGCCGCGCACGAACGGAGCCTGGGACTCGTGCTGGACATCGTGCCCAACCACATGGCCGTGCCGATACCCGTGTGGCACAACCGTGCTCTGTGGTCCGTGCTCGCGAACGGTCCCGACTCGCCGTACGCCTCATGGTTCGACGTCGACTGGTCGGCCGGCGAGGGAGCTCTGCTGATGCCCGTTCTGGGTCAGCGGATCGGTGGTGTCCTCGCGGCCGGCGAGCTGAGCCTCGACGCGGTGGACATCCCCGGCATCGCCGGCGGCCCGCAGCCGGTGCTCAGGTACTTCGACCACGTGTTCCCGGTCCGGCCGGGGACGCAGGACCTGCCCCTGGCCGAGCTCATCGACCGCCAGCACTACCGATTGGCGTACTGGCGGGTCGCCGACGAGGAGCTGAACTACCGGCGCTTCTTCGACGTCGGCACGCTCGCGGCCATCCGGGTGGAGGATCCCGAGGTGTTCCGGGCGACGCACGCCCTGGTTGCCTCGCTGGTGGCCGACGGCACCGTCGACGGCCTGCGGATCGACCACCCGGACGGCCTGGCGGACCCGCGCGGTTACCTGGACCGCCTCGCCGAGGCGACCGGCGAGGCGTGGGTGGTGGTCGAGAAGATCCTCGCCCCCGCCGAGGAGGTGCCGGACGACTGGGCAACATCTGGGACGACGGGTTACGACTCGATGTGGCGGGTGCAGGGCGTCTTCGTCGATCCGGGCGGAGCGAGCGAGCTCGGTGCGGTGATGCACCGGCTCACCGGAGACGCACCCGACGCACTACCCGCTCTGATCGACGAGGCCAAGCGAGAGATCGTCACCGGCTCGCTGTACGCCGAGTTGGACCGGCTGGCCGACCTCGCCGCGGACATCTGCCGGGACGACGTGCGGCTGCGCGACCACACCCGTCGATCGCTGCGCGACTGCCTGGTGGAGCTGCTGGTGGCCGCCGATCGGTACCGCTACTACGTTGCGCCGGGCCAACCCGTTGCGCCGGACGTGCAGGCAGCCTTCGCCGAGTGCGTCTCCCGCGCCGGCACGCATCTCGAGGGAGACCGGCTCGAGACGCTCGACCTGCTCACCGAGATGCTCCTCGGCCGCGAGACCGGGTCCGCTGGGCGCACCCGGGAGGCTCGCCGGGACGAGCTCGTTGTGCGCTTCCAGCAGACCTGCGGTGCGGTGATGGCCAAGGGCGTCGAGGACACCGCCTTCTACCGGTGGACCCACCTGGTCAGCCTGTGCGAGGTCGGGGGCGCACCGGAGCGGTTCGCGATCAGCCCCGAGGAGCTGCACGCCTGGGCCGCGCGCGCCCAGCACCGGTTCCCGGTCGCGATGACTGGGCTGTCCAGCCACGACACCAAGCGCAGCGAGGACGTCCGGGCGCGGCTCGGGGTGCTCTCGGAGCTGCCGACGGAGTGGTCAAGCCTGGTGGACGAGGTGCGAGCGGCCACCGCCGAGCACCGAGGCGCTGCGGTGGACGGGCGGGTGGAGAACCTGCTGTGGCAGACCCTCGCCGGCACCTGGACCGAGGACGGGCCGATCGCCGTCAACCGACTGCAGCAGTACCTGACCAAGGCGATGCGTGAGGCGAAGCAGCACACCGGCTGGACGGACATCGACGAGTCGTACGAGCAGGCGGTCCTTGAGCTGGCCCGGCACGCGCTGGAGTCCCCGGCCGTGACGGACGCCTTCACGCGCTGGGGCCGCGCGGCAGCCCCTGGCGTGCGCGCCGTGACCCTCGGCGCCAAGCTCGTCCAGCTCACGCTGCCGGGCGTGGCCGACGTCTATCAAGGCACCGAGGTGCCCGCGATCGCGTTGGTCGACCCGGACAACCGCAGACCCGTGGACTTCGCCGGCCTGGCCACCAGCCTCGAGTGGCTCGATTCGGAACCACCGCGCGGGCTCGCGGAGGAGAAGCTCCTTGTCACGTCCCGTGCCCTCCGGCTCCGTCGCGAGCGGGCCGACGCCTTCGTCGGCGTCGCTGCCGGCTACCTTCCGGTGCCCTGCTCGACCGGCAACGCGTTCGCGTTCGCCCGGACGGTGGACGGCGACCCTGTGGCGATCACCGTGGTGACCCGCCTCGCAGTGGCCCTCGAGCGGCTCGGCGGCTGGGGTGAGCACACGGTGGTCCTCCCGAACGGCATCTGGCAGGACCGGCTGACCGGGTGGACCGTACCGGGCGGAGCGGTCCGGCTGGCCGACCTGCTCGACGTGCTGCCGGTGGCTCTGCTCGTGCGAGCCGACGGGGACCGATGACTGACCGGGGGCCCACGCCAAAGGCTGCCGTCGTGGCTCGACCGGCCGTGTGGGCTCCGCTTGCCGCCCGGGTCGACCTGCGCCTCGGCGACCGCGTCGTGGCCATGGAACCCGCCGACGGCGGCTGGTGGACCGCGCCCGTCGCGCTCCCGCACGCGACCGACTACGCGTTCGCGATCGACGGCGGCAATCCGCGCCCTGATCCCCGCAGCCCGTGGCAGCCGGTCGGGGTGCACGGGCCCAGCCGGACCTTCGACACCGGGCGGCACCCCTGGGCGGACGTGGACTGGACCGGCCGGGACGTGCGCGGCGCGGTGATCTACGAGCTGCACGTCGGCACGTTCACCGACCAGGGCACGCTCGACGCGGCGATCGAGCGCCTCAACCACCTGGTCGATCTCGGCGTCGACGTCGTCGAGCTGATGCCGGTGGCTGCCTTCCCTGGGGTGCACGGGTGGGGCTACGACGGCGTCGCGCTCTACGCGGTGCACGAGCCGTACGGCGGGCCGGCAGCCCTGCAACGGTTCGTCGACGCCGCGCACGCCCGCGGCCTCGCGGTGTGCCTTGACGTGGTCGACAACCACCTCGGCCCGTCCGGGAACTACCTGGCCGAGTTCGGGCCGTACTTCACCGGGGCCCACCACACGCCCTGGGGGAAGGCCGTGAACCTGGACGGCCCCGACGCGGCAGAGGTACGCCGGTTCCTGATCGACAACGCGCTGCGCTGGTTGCGGGACTTCCACCTCGACGCGCTCCGCCTGGACGCCGTACACGCCCTGCTCGACGACTCGCCACGCCACCTGCTCACCGAGCTGTCCGACGCCGTCGCCGCCCTGGCGACAGAGGTCGGCCGTCCGCTGTCCCTGATCGCGGAGTCGGACCTGAACGACTCCCAGATGGTCGTCCCCACCGCAGAGGGGGGCCTCGGCATGACGGCTCAGTGGGCCGACGACGTCCACCACGCCGTCCATGCCCTGATCACCGGCGAACGCCACGGGATCTACGCCGACTTCGGCTCCGTCGAGACGCTCGCCAAGGCGCTGACCAAGGTGTTCGTGCACGACGGCAACTGGTCGACGTTCCGTGGGCAGGACTGGGGCCGGCCCGTTCCGCCGGACGTGGACGGGCACCGCTTCGTCGCCTTCGCCTCCGACCACGACCAGGTGGGCAACCGAGCGCTCGGCGACCGGCCCTCGGCCCGGCTCGAGCCCGGTGAGCTGGCCATCGCCGCCGCGGTGATCCTGACCTCGCCCTACACCCCGATGCTCTTCATGGGCGAGGAGTGGGGTGCCACGACCCCCTGGCAGTTCTTCGCCGACCACCCCGAGCCCGAGCTCGCCGAGGCCATCCGCAAGGGCCGGATCGAGGAGTTCGAGGGCCACGGCTGGGCCGAGCTGTACGGCGGCCAGGTCGACCTGCCGGACCCCAAGGCCCTGTCGACGGTCACGGCCAGCCGGCTGGACTGGTCGGAACCCCGGCAGCCGGAGCACGACCGCCTTCTGGCCTGGTACCGGGACCTGATCGCGCTGCGCCGGCGGGAACCGGATCTTGCCTCCGGTGTCCGGGACGGCGTCGTGCGCCACGCCGACGACGGCTCGTGGCTGGTAGTGCACCGGGGTGCGATCCGGGTGGCCGTCAACCTCTCCGCCGGCCCGACGCCCGTGCCGCTCGATCTACCGACGGGCCCGGCCGGGATCGGGCCCGTGGAGGTGCTCCTCGCGTGGGACGCTGTCACGGTGCAGGGCGCCGATGCGCACCTGCCGGGCCGGTCTGTCGCCGTCATCAGGGGCGCCGGCCGGCTCTGAACAAGGGAGGCGCCATGGCGCGCAACGACCACTGGAAGACCCCAGCGCACGAGGTGCTCCGCGCCGGGCCGGGCTTCGACCTCTCGACGATCGACAGGCGCTCGACGCCGGGCTGGGGAGGCGGCAAGAAGGCCGCGGACGCCCGCCTCGCAACACGCGGGGAGCAGATGTCGGAGCTGCAGGAGCGGCTCTTCGCCAACGGCCGGACGGGCGGCACGCTCTCGGTGCTGCTGGTGCTCCAGGGCCTTGACACCGCAGGCAAGGGCGGCATCGTCCGGCACGTGCTCGGCATGGTCGACCCCCAGGGCGTTGCACTGCGCTCGTTCGGTGTGCCGACCGCCGTTGAGGCCGCCCACAACTACCTGTGGCGGATCCGCAACGCACTCCCCCGGCCCGGGTACATCGGGGTGTTCGACAGGTCGCACTACGAGGACGTCCTGGTCGTCCGGGTGGAGGAGCTCGTCCCACGCGCGGTGTGGGAGCCGCGGTACGACGAGATCAACGCCTTCGAGGCGAAGGTCGCCGCCGCAGGCACCGTGATCGTCAAGGCGATGCTCATGGTGTCGCCCGAGGAGCAGGCCGCTCGGCTGCAGGACCGTCTCGAGCGTCCCGACAAGCACTGGAAGTACAACCCCTCAGACATCGACACCCGCCAGAAGTGGCAGCTGTACCAGGAGGCCTACCAGGCGGTCCTCGACCGGACCTCGACCGATGCCGCGCCCTGGTACGTCATCCCCGCGGACCGCAAGTGGTACGCCCGGCTGGCGGTCACCGAGCTGCTCACCCGGGCACTGAAGGGCCTCGACCTGTCCTGGCCGGTGGCCGACTTCGACGTGCCGACCGAGCTCGCACGGCTGGCCGCCTCGCAACCGTGAGCCACCCAGCCGCTGGTCGACGCCGCCCCGCTCTGGCCATCACGCTGGCCGTCACGCTGGCCGGCACGGTCGTCGGGACCGTCGCGGCCTGCTCGACGGAACCAGGCGCTGCTGCCGACTACCCCGCGTGGGCCTCCGCCGCTGAGCTCGGCGCCGCGGCCGACACCGTGATCGAGGGCACAGTCCTCGACCAGCGCACCGAGGACATCGACACCGTCATCAACTCCGACTCCGACGATCCCGAGCTCAACCCCCAGGCCGGCCTGCCGGACGACGGGGACCAGGCGCCCTCGGACGTCGTCCCGTTCATCGTCTACCGGATCGAGGTCACCGAGGGCTTCGCGGGGGCCGTCGCGGGCGATGTGGTCGAGGTGATGGTCAGGGACCAGGCGACGTCCGAACCCGAGCCGCGGCTCGAGGTCGGTGGCCACTACCTGCTCTTCCTCAGCGAGGCCTACCTCGACTTCCCGCGGAACATGCTCAACCCGGACCAGGCCGCCTATCGCGCGGAGCCCGACGGCACGTACCGATCCCTGACTCCGGAGAGCACGATCGCCCTCGAGGTGACCCGTGCGGACCTCGAGCTGCTCCGCACGGCCGGCTAGGACGGGTCGCGCCTACCGACGAGCACATGCCCCTGCTCGGCGAGCGCCTCGAGGCGCGAGAGCGCGCGCAGGTACTTCTTCCGGTACCCGCCGCGCAGCATCGCCTCGCCGAACAGTCCCTCGGTGCCCGAGCCGCCGAGCACCACCGGCACGTCCTGGTCGTACAGCCGGTCGACCAGCACCACCAGGCGCAACGCGTCGGACTGATCGGTCAGCGGCTGCACCGCGGTGAGCCCGAGGACGGCGACGCCGTCGAGCAGCGCGCGGTACCGCACCGGGTGGATCCCGCGCAGGTGGGCCAACAGCGCCCCGAAGTCGTCGCACACTGATCCCGGTACCGCCGCGACCGCCGATCGCACCGCGTCGTCAGGCAGGCCACACGCCGTATGTGGCGCGCCGCGGTGCCGGTAGTCCGGGCCGTCGATCCGGAGCACCACGAACCGCGCTGCCAGTGCCTGGATCTCGCGCAGGAAGTCGTCCGCGGCGAACCGTCCCTCGCCGAGGGAGTCCGGCAGCGTGTTCGACGTCGCGGCGAGGGTCACGCCCGCGTCGGAGAGCTCGCGGAGCAGGCGCGACATCAGCACGGTGTCACCCGGGTCGTCCAGCTCGAACTCGTCGATGCAGACCAGCCTGCGGTGGGCAAGCGCCCGGACGGTGGGGCGGAAGCCGAGGGCACCCACCAGGTGGGTGTACTCCACGAACGTGCCGAACGAGGCCGCCTGCGCTTCGACGGCGTGCGCGAGTGCCGCGAGCAGGTGGGTCTTTCCCACGCCGAACCCGCCGTCCAGATAGAGGGCAGCCGGCGCCGTACTGCGGGCGAACCGCCGTCGTGGGCGGAGCAGCCCGACGGCCACCTCGGCGACCAGCTGCCTGGCCGTCTCCTGACTGGGATGGCCGGGATCGGGGTGGTAGCTCTCGAAGATGGCCCGTCTGAAGTGCCGCGGCGGGACGCAGCCGGCCAGCAGGGTCTCGGCAGGCACCTCCGGGTACCGCTGGGTCAGCGGCGGTGCGGTCACGCAGGCGGGCCTAGGCGGGCTACCGTCGGCCACATGGACGACGCCACCCCCACGCTGGAGGTGCTGCTGCCCTCGGGCTTGCCCGCCATCCCGCCGGACTACGCGGAGACGGCCCTGGCCGCCCTCTTCGCCGAGCCCCGCACGCCCTGGCTGCGCGCCAACATGATCGCCACGCTCGACGGCGCCGCCACCGGCGCCGACCACCGATCGGGGTCCATCAACGACCCGGCCGACCTGCGGGTGTTCCGCGCCCTGCGGGCACTGGCGGACGTCGTGCTGGTGGGTGCGGGCACCGTGCGAGCCGAGGGCTACCGGGCGCCGCGGACGCCGGACCCACTCCTGGCGGCCCGGCGCCGGCGGGGCCAGCCCGACCACCCCGCGCTCGCCGTGCTCACGGCCAGCGGCGACATCCCGGTGGCGACCCTGACCGACGGGCCGCCACCGTGGGTGTTCGCCACCGATGACGCCGCCCATCTGGACCGCCTGCAGCGGCACCTCCCGCCGGAGCGCCTGCACGTGTCGAGCCGCACTGTCGACGTCGCGGCCGCGGTGTCCACCCTGGCGGCTGCCGGCCTGCCCCTGATCCTGACCGAGGGCGGTCCGCACCTGCTGGGCGAGCTGGTGGCGGCCGACGTCGTCGACGAGCTGTGCCTGACCTGGAGCCCTCAGCTCGTCGGTGGTCCGGCGATGCGGGTGCTCGCCGGGACCGACTGGCTGCTCCCCCCGCGCCAGGCGCGACTGGCTCACCTGCTGCATGCGGACGGCGTCCTGCTCGGACGGTGGCTGCTCCGCGAGCCTGGAACCGCCCACTAGGCTCGTCCCGTGAGCGAGATCATCGTCGTGCTGACCGAGGACGCCCTGACCGACGCGGACGTCGAGCAAATCAAGGACCTGTACGTCGACCGCGACGTCAGCTTCCACGTGCTCGTCCCGGCCGACACCGAGCAGAACATGCTTGCCTCGCTGGTCGACCACCTCAGCCTCGGCGAGCTCCGGGCGGCGCTGGACGCGGCGCTCGGGCGGGAGGCGGAGCCGGTGCGCGCCGAGCTCACCGCTCACGAGCAGCTCGAGGTGAACGTCGCTGCCTTCACGGCGACGGGCGCGACCGCGGACGGCGTCGTGGTCGCGGACGACCCCCTCCCGGCGCTGCGCGCCGTCGTGGCGGACACCGAGGTCAGCGAGATCGTCGTTGTCACCCTTCCGCACGCGCTCGAGGACACCTTCCACCGGGACTGGGCCTCGCGTGCCCGTGAGGAGCTCAAGGTCCCGGTGCTGCACCTGTACACGGGCACCAACCAGCTCGGCTGAAACCCACCAGCGACCGGCACCAGGTCACGTCGTGTCGACGATCGCCCACCCGCCGGAACCTCACAGACCGGTGCGGGTGACCTCTGGGTAGTACGTGCGGAACTTGCGCACCTGGTTCACGCCGGCCAGCGCGACATACAGCCGGCGCCGCCATCGACGATCGGCCCGGTACCGCAACGGGTGTGCCGTCGCACCACGCCGGATCAGGGCGTTGACTGTCGCCGCCAGGTCCCGATCCAGGACGTATCGGCGCAACAAACGGAACGGCACGATCGAGTACAGGATCTCCCGCTCCACGACCACCGGCTCGATCGCCGTTCCGTCGACACGGTCCTCCACGAGGAACCGGACCGGGTTGGCGCCGGCGGCGGTCACGTAGTAGTTGTTCCGCCCGATCCGCGGATTGACCTCGAAGAACTGCGCCGTGCCGTCGCGCGGATCGACCTTTACGTCAAAGTTCGCGAAACCCGTGTAGCCGGTAGCAGTCAGCAGCCGGTGCGCGTGACCGAGCATGCCGTCCCAGCGCCCGGTGATCATGGCGGCCGGGTTTCCCAGGCCACTTGGCGTGTGCTCCTCGAGCAGCACATGGGCACAGCAGGACAGGGTAACGACTCCTCGCGTGTCCACGTAGCAGGTCACGCTGCGCATCTGGGTGTCGTCGCCGGGGACCATCTCCTGGATCACGAAGCGCCCGCTGAACCCGCCGGCGATCAACCGCGCGTACAGCTCGGCGAGGCCGACCTCGTCCTCGATCTCGTAGACCTTCTTCTTGCCCGCGAAGTGCAGGCGCTCGTAGTCGGCGCTGTCAGCGGCCTTGGCGATCACCGGGAACGGCAGGTCGACGGGCTCCGGCCGCCACCCGCCGTCACCGGCGCTCGCGAAGTCCTGAACCACGGTGCGCGGAACGCTGATGCCCAGCTCGCCGCACAGCTCGGCGAACCTTGCCTTGTCGGCCAGCTGCCTCAGCAGTGCGGCGTCCAAGAACGGCACGATGTAGCTCTGCTCAAGAACCGCGCGGTTGTCGACCAGGAACCGGACGAGCCAGTCGGTGTTCGCCAGCAGCAGCAGAGTGGGGGCTCCGGGACCCGCGAACCGCCGGGCGACGTCCAGCAGGGCCTCGACCATCTGCTCCGGTGTCGCGTCCGCGCCAAGCACGACGTTCTCGATGATCGTGGAGTCCGCAACAGGACCCGTCACGGTCAGGCTCACGACGATCGAGCGCACCCCGTACTGCTCGTGGAATGAACGGGCCAGCGCGTAGATACCGATGTCGGCACCCATCAGGACCGGTTGAAAGCGCTCGCCGTTCGGGGTGACCCCGGCCGCCCCGATCGTCACGCCTCGACCTCCGTGCGGTCGGTCGACCACCGGGTGTGCCAGCTGCCCGGTCGGTCGGTCCGCCGGTAGGTGTGCGCACCGAAGTAGTCCCGCTGCGCCTGGATCAGGTTCGCAGGAAGCCGCTCCGCCCGGACGCCGTCGTAGTACGACAGCGAGGACGCGAAAGCCGGGACCGGGACGCCGTTCAGGGCGGCACCGGCCACCACCCGGCGCCAGGACGGGACACCGGACCCCAGCACCTCGGCGAAGTACGGGTCCGCGAGCAGCAGGGCCAGACCGGGCTCGCGGGTGTAGGCCGCGGTGATCCGGTTCAGGAAGCGGGCCCGGATGATGCAGCCACCCCGCCAGATGCGGGCCATCGCTCCGCGGTCGATGCCCCAGCCGAACTCCGCGCTGGCCGCCGCGATCTGGTCGAAACCCTGGGAGTACGCGACCACCTTGGAGGCGTACAGCGCCAGCCGGACGTCCTCGATGAACCCGTCCCGGTCGGCGACGTCCCAGGTGCCCGCGTTGCCGGGCAGCGAACGGCCGGCCTCTCGCTGGGGCGCTCCGCCGGACAGCGCGCGGGCGAAGGTCGCCTCCGCGATGCCGGTGACCGGCACACCGAGGTCCAGGGCGTTCTGCACGGTCCAGCGGCCGGTGCCCTTCTGCTCCGCCTGGTCGACGACCACGTCGACGAACGCCGCGCCGGTCACCGGATCGGTGTGGTGCAGCACGTCGGCGGTGATCTCGATCAGGAAGGACTCGAGGTCACCGGTGTTCCACTCGGCGAAGATGTCCCCGATCTCGGCGGCAGTCGCACCGAGTCCCTGCCGCAACAGGTCGTAGGCCTCGGCGATCAGCTGCATGTCCGCGTACTCGATCCCGTTGTGCACCATCTTCACGAAATGGCCGGCACCGTCCGGTCCGACGTGCGTGCAGCACGGGACGCCGTCCACCTGCGCCGCGATCGACTCGAGGATCGGGCCGAGGGATGCGTACGACTCCTCGGTCCCACCGGGCATGATGCTCGGGCCCAGCAGGGCGCCCTCCTCACCACCGGAGACGCCCGCGCCGACGAAGTGCAGACCCTTCTCCCGAAGGGCCGCCTCCCGGCGCCGGGTGTCCGGGAAGTGCGAGTTGCCGGCGTCGACAACGATGTCGCCCGGTTCGAGCAGCGGGACCAGCGCGTCGATCACGGCGTCGGTCGGATCGCCGGCCTTGACCATGATGACCACCTTGCGGGGACGCTCCAGCGACGCGACGAAGTCGGCGAGCGTCTCGGCCGGCAGGAAGGCTCCCTCGTCACCGTGATCGGCCACCAGCGAGGCCGTCTTGGGATAGGACCGGTTGTGCACCGCCACCGTGTAGCCGTGCCGGGCGAAGTTGCGGGCCAGGTTGCGGCCCATCACGGCCAGTCCGGTGACGCCGATCTGCGCGCGTTCGCTCATGCTCCACTCATCCTTTCGTCCGTCCCGACGTCCGGTCAGCCTAGTCGCCACGCGAGCGCCGGCTCGGACCGTCCCAGACCGGCGACGGCGTCTCCCGCGGTGCGGCTTGGGGCAGGAACGGACACATCCCGCGTGCCCTGCCGAGCGGCGTCGGACGGCGGCCGTACGCTGCGAGCGTGATCACGCCCGATCCCGACGTGCCGGCGGAGTTCGTCCGCGCACTTGAGTCGCTCTCGGCCCGGCGGCTGCGCGCCGAGGTGCACCTGAGCGAGATCCCGGCGCCCGCACGGATCGCCCCGTACGCGGTCGCCCTCAGCGCCGAGGTCACGACCCCGGACGACGTCCTGGCCGAGACGGAGCCGGCGTCCGGGCGCTTCGTCGTGCTGCACGACCCCGCCGGCCAGGAGGCGTGGCAGGGCGTCTTCCGGGTGGTCACCCTGATCCGGGCAGCCATGGACGCCGAGGTGGGCACGGACCCGCTGCTCTGCGAGGCCGCGTGGACCTGGGTGCAGGACGCGCTCCGGGACACCGATCATCACGCGCTCGGCGGCACGGTGACGCGGGTCGTCTCCCAGTCCTTCGGGGCGCTCGCGGAGCGTCCGAGCGAGGTGGAGGTCGAGATCCGGGGGTCCTGGACCCCCGACGGTGACCTGGGTGATCACCTCGCTGCGTGGGCGACCGTGCTCTGCACGGCTGCCGGCCTCCCTCCGCTGCCGGACGGCGTCACGGCGCTGACGCCTCGGCGCTGAGCTGCCCGCTCGCGTCCGGGCCGCTCGTCTCCGGGCCGCGCGTCCGCGCGTTCGCAGCCGTGCAGCCGTGCAGCCGTGCCCCGGTCGGTCACCACTGAGGGCAGGAAGGCACTCAAGGCCCACCCCTCCTGTGCCGATATGACCGGAACAGCGTCCCCCGCCCACACCGGAGCGACCCGTGACCGTCGAGCAGGTCCGCACATCGCCCATGCCGCGTGCCCGGTCAGTTGCTGTGCGCCGCGACGCCCCGCGACTGACCGGCGCACCTCGGCAGAGCGGGCCGGACGAGAGCCCGCTGTGCCTGATCATCCCCGAGATCTCCGACGGCGAGGCGACAGCCCTGGTTCGGTCGCTGCGACGCCGCGAGTCCACCCGCGCCGTCCTGCTCACCCGCAAGGCCGGCCGGCGTGAGCTCATCGTGCTGCTGGGTGGAGGCGTCCGTGGCGCCATCACCGCCGAGCCGCCGCGTGCGGTCCGGATCATGGCCCGTACCACTGGGGTGCCCGCCGGGACACCGGCGCTCACGGCGCGCGAGGTTGGCGTGCTCTGCCTGGTGGCCGACGGCAAGTCCAACCGCGAGATCGGTGAGCGTCTGGCCCTGTCCGCCCTCACTGTCAAGAGCCACCTGGCCCGGATCTCCCGCAAGGTCGGCACGGGTGACCGGGCGGAGATGGTGGCGTTCGCCATCCGGCACGAGCTGCTCCGTTAGGTCCCCGGAGCGCTCGAGCTGAGAGCGGTCCCGCGACGGATTGTCTCGGCCCTGGCCTGTCGGCCGATGCCCGGAGCGTCCGAGGCCGTAGCGTTGGCCCATGCTGCACGGGGACGCCACTGAGCCAACCCCGCCCCCTCAATCCTCGACGGCCGAGCCGGCCACTGCCGCCGACGGCGCCCCCGAGGTCGACGCCTCGGTCGTGACCCCCCTTACCGAGCCGTCCGACGGCGTGCCTGATGTGGTCGAGACGCCCGAGGGCCTCGCCGCGGTGATCGAGGCGTTCGCCGCCGGGACCGGCCCCGTCGCCATCGACGCCGAGCGGGCGTCGGGCTACCGCTACGGCCAGCGCACCTACCTCGTGCAGCTCCGTCGCCAGGGCGCCGGCACGGCCGTGATCGACCCGATCGCCCTGCCCGACCTGTCCGGCCTGGCCGCCGCGCTGCGCGGGACCGAGTGGGTGCTGCACGCCGCCTCACAGGACCTGCCGGGCCTGACGGACCAGGGCATGCTTCCCGACGCGGTCTTCGACACCGAGCTGGCTGCGCGCCTGCTCGGGATGGAACGGGTGGGGCTCGCGGCCGTCGTCGCCGAGCTGCTCGGGCTTGGCCTGGCCAAGGAGCACTCAGCCGTCGACTGGTCCACCCGCCCCCTGCCATCGGACTGGGTCCGGTACGCCGCCCTTGACGTCGAGGTGCTCGTCGAGCTGCGCGACCTGCTCGCCGAGCGCCTCCGCGACGCCGGAAAGGACGAGTGGGCGCGCCAGGAGTTCGAGGCCGTGCGCAACGCGAGTCCGCCCGGGCCTCGCGTCGACCCGTGGCGGCGCACCTCGGGCCTGCACGTGGTCCGGACGGGGCGTGGGATGGCGGTGGTCCAGGCTCTGTGGGAGACCCGGGAGGCCGACGCGCGAGCCCGGGACATCTCCCCCGGCCGAGTCCTTCCGGACCCGGCGCTGGTTGCGGCAGGCCTCGCCCTGCCGGGCACCGTAGCCGAGCTCACCGCGCTCAAGCCGTTCTCCGGCAAGGCCACCCGACGCCGGGCCGGCTTCTGGTTCGACGCCGTCCGGCGTGCGCTCGAGCTCCCCGAGGCCGAGCTGCCGTCCCCTCGCGGCCCGCGGTCCGACGGCCCGCCCCCGCCGCGCTCCTGGGCCGATCGGGACCCGGCCGCCGCAGCTCGGCTGGTGCTGGCCAGGTCAACCGTCCGGGTGCTCGGCGAACGGCTCCGGGTGCCGGTCGAGAACCTGCTGCAGCCCGACCTGCTGCGGCGTCTGTGCTGGACGCCTCCGGTGCCGGTCACCGCGGCAACGGTGGCCGAGTCCCTGGCCGCCGCTGGGGCGCGGGCTTGGCAGATCGATCTCACCGCCGAACCGCTTGCTGCGGCACTTGCTGCTGCGCAGTAGCTCCCTGGGCGGCAGCACGCCGTACCTGGACCGCTCAGGACACGCGGAGCGTGTGCTCGGTCACCGGTTCCACGCACCTGGTGTGGCGAGTCCGCCCGTTCAGTAGACCTCGAGCGCCCGGGAGCGGAACTGGTCGCGGACCCGCTGCACCAGCTCGGGGCCGGGCGCCGGGGTGTTCTCGAGCTCGTACCGCATGCCGAGTGACGCCCACTTGTCCCGGCCCATCTGGTGGAACGGCAACACCTCGACCCGCGTGACGGTCGCGAGTCCGGCGACGTAGTCGGCGACCGCTTCCACGTTCGCGGGGTCGTCGGTCAGGCCGGGCACCAGCACGAACCGCACCCAGATCTGGATCCCGCGGGCGGCGAGCCGACGACCGAAGTCCAAGGTCGGCTGCAGGTCCCGGCCGGTGACCTTCTGGTACGTGTCCGGGAGACCGGACTTGACGTCCAGGAGCACCAGGTCGATGTCGTCGAGCATCGCGTCGGTGCACGCCGCACCGGGGAAGCCCGAGGTGTCGAGGGCGGTGTGGATGCCCATCGCCTTGGCACCCCGGAGCAGTCGGGCGACGAACGCCGGCTGCATCAGCGGCTCGCCACCGGAGACGGTCAACCCGCCGCCGGTCGCCCCGAAGACGGCGCGGTACCGGGCCACCCGGTTGAGCAGCTCGGTCGCGAGCACCGGCTCGCCCCGGCGCATCTCCATGGTGTCGGGGTTGTGGCAGTACAGGCAGCGCAGCGGGCAGCCGGCCAGGAAGGCCGTCAGGCGGGTTCCCGGGCCGTCGACCGAGGTGACGAGCTCCCATGAGTGCACGGAGCCGAGCTCGCCCGACCGGGTCTTGGCGATCCGCTCGGCGCGGTCGACCTCCGACAGGTCAAGGCCCGACGTGCCGGCGGCGGTCCGGACGGTCGAGCCACCGACGACGGGCCCCGACAGCGCGACGATCGGGGCACCCACCTGGGTGGGTACCTCCCGCGTCGTCGTCGTCGT
>Ga0209386_1000308_pt1 | contig 25177 bp, 23 predicted proteins | sample NGEPertwo_FD_184510 | JGI IMG/M metagenome (GOLD analysis project Ga0209386, IMG submission 184510) | Arctic peat soil microbial communities from the Barrow Environmental Observatory site, Barrow, Alaska, USA - NGEE Permafrost154B-two... | ecosystem: Environmental > Terrestrial > Soil > Wetlands...
AAGGTACTGTAAATCAATTTTTGAAAGGTTAATTGTTGCAAGCGTTTTCCCTTACTGGTATAATAACGACTAAGCAAAAACGTTTTTATAAAAAGAATCTAAGTACATGACAAAAATTGAAATATATCTATATCAGGCTTGAAATTAGAGTTCAGCAACACTGATGCGATATAAGTTAAACCGTGTTTAAAAATACTTTTGGCCTTATTCCAATGTTTTTTGATTTGAATCGGTTTAACGTATTGGTGTAAATAATCACCAACCACATAAGCCCATGTAAAAGCAACGGTAACCAATGCAAATAGCTTCTCAATTCTTTTAATATCTGTCAAATGAGTATCTTCTATATTAAACCCACTTGTTTTTAATGCTCTAAAAGCAGTTTCAATTTGCCATCGTTCTTTGTATATTTCCAGCGCGTCCTTTGGATTATTAAATGATATAACTATATGCAATTCAGGTTTTCCTGCTTTATTCTTGATTTTTGAGGCTGAGAGATAACACAGTTGGTTATTCACATAAACGATCCTTTCATTAACCCGGCAACTGTTTAATGGTAAATTGGCGAATAGCCAGGAGGCTTTCACCCGCTTGCCATTGTGTGGTTGCAGCACCCAGAAATTTTCACGAATACGGATATAATACCGGATGTTTTGATTGTTAAGGTACCTGATCCACTTTTCACCCACAAACTCACGATCTGCAGTCAAACAACCCAAAGCCCGGATTCCGAAAAGCCTGATAAATCGTTCGATCAGCTCAATACGTTCATCAGTATTCGAATTGCCAACTTTCGGCAACAGCTTAAATATCAACGGAAAAGAAAGTCCATGGTAAATTATTGCAATCACTAATACGTTAATATTCAATTCTCCAAACTTCCAATTAGTCTTATCCATCGCTAAACGATAGGAAGGCTTGTGTGGCAGTAACATGAATATCAAACGGGCAATTACATCAGAATCCAGCTGATATTTAGCCATAAACCGCTGTATCCGGCGAAGAGAAGAAGCGGTGTCTGCGGTGCTGTTAAACGCAGTGGCAAGCTTGTCAAAGCCAACTGTCTGAAACTTACAGAGTGCACAAATAAATAAAACAAAGAACTTTACCCTTGCCAAATTCCATCCCAAAAGATGATGGAAAATGGATACTAATTCACTACTTTTAGCCTCTACCCTGGATGTCATATTTCTTACTTCGAGATGTGGTAATTTCTTGTAGGTTAATGATATTCAAGGTGTTATCCAAATATTTAAAAACTTATTTTACTGACAATCAGTTATTTATATTTTTGTCATGTACTAAGGGTATTAACAATTATTGAGGCAACGTAATTATTAATTTAAACATTTAAAACATGAGCAATCAAATTTATGGATGGAGACCTGATCTCCAGGACCAAAGAGACTTTCAGTATAAAGTAACTGCTCCGGCAGTTTTGCCTGCAAAAGTGGATTTAAGGGCTAATTGTCCTCCAGTCTATGATCAGGGTCAGCTTGGTTCATGCACTGCAAATGCAATAGCTGGCGCATTGGAATTCGAGCAGATCAAGAAGAAACTAATGACCCCTTTTGTCCCTTCCCGACTCTTTATTTATTACAATGAGCGAGTAATGGAAGGAACCGTTAACTCTGATGCAGGAGCGATGATCAGAGACGGAGTAAAGTCAGTTAATCAGCTTGGAGCCTGTAAAGAGACTACCTGGCCTTACGTCATTGCAAAGTTCAAAAAGAAACCTACCAAAACTGCTTATACTGAAGCTCTGAAATATCAGTCAAAAGTATATTCTTCAGTAGGTCAGGATATGAATTCGGTAAGGGCTTGTCTGGCAGCAGGTGATGTATTCGTATTTGGATTTACTGTTTATACATCGTTTGAAGGACCAGGTGTCGCAAAGACGGGGATTATGCCAATGCCTGCTGCAAATGAGAAAGTTTTAGGTGGTCATGCTGTTGCCACCGTTGGATATGATGATGCAAAGAAATGGATTATCGTTCGCAATTCATGGGGTACTGGATGGGGTGATAAAGGATATTTTTATATGCCTTATGATTTCTTTTTCAGTAAACTAACTTCAGATTTTTGGGTAATTAAAGACATTGAAATTTAAACAAGTGTATTAAACCAATAGTTCGTTAAGTTTTAAGCGGCAATTTTGCCGTAATCCAATAGTTCTTTAACAATTTTTTGATTTTTTGGCGTGTTAGGGTTTATAGCGAACATGCACATAAATCGTTCGAGCATCAAAGTGTAGTTATACATTGTTTTATAATCGGACATTGAGAATGGTTTATTCACTTTACCCTTAGTAACCAACCAGTCTTGTTTTGTCAGATTCACCGCTGTAAGTGCTGCATTAAAGTGAAAATCCAATTTGTTTTTACTTCTGGCTTGACAGTTAGTCAAACCAGTAAACTGCTTTGCATCCCGATACAGAAATTCAATCTGGAAATGTGACTGATAGTAGCGAACAATTTTTTCACCGGCTTGCTCCAAATCGGTAGAGAAGTATAGTTTTCTTGCAATCTCTACGCCTTCTTTATAGAATATCGCAATGGCCAACTTGAAGTCCATTTTAAATGCCTTGGAATAAACAACTAATGAGTAGATTGTAATCTCCTCGTTTGACGGGTCTAATGAAAAGTGATTGGGGTTAAAGTTATGAACGTCCACCAAACCAGCATACTTTCTTGGTGCTCCTTTTTTACCCGTTCGTTCTCCCGTAAACTTGTACTTCAAAACACTGTCATCTCTTAAACGGCTAATGAACTCAAGACCTGCTGACTTTACGGCTTTAACAATTGGTCTTTTTGAAAAATAGGCATCGGCTACGATATAGTTAGAGAACGCTTTGAACTGCTCAGCATTTTCAGTTACAAGGCTTGCATAGTGAGTCAATAGGTTCAATCCTTTTTCAGCCAATTCATCAGCTGATGGTGTTTGCCAGGCTTTTAAATGAAAGGCTGTGTTATTGACAATATCAACTACGGCAAAACCGCATATATCCATGCCCCATTTTGCGGCACCGGCTACACCGGACCAATATCTGCCTCTTCCGTAAGTAGACTTTCCAGCTTTGGGAATAAAACAAGGATCAAATGCTGTAACCCTTTCATCAGAAATGGTTTGATTGATCAACTGCCTATTAAAGGAGAAGAAGTCGAATTTCTTCTCAAACTGGTTCCTGTACGTTTGCTCACAAACAGATCTGAAACGTCAAAGTTGCAGGAAATTAATCCTACCTTTGATGCTCAAAATATGCCAAAGAACGCTAACAATAAAGTCTTTGCGGGATTTATTCAGCTTTTCGAAAACATAATTTTCAAATACACTGAATATTAGACATTTAAACGATTTGTTGACCTTAGAAATCATTTTTAAAAAATTACGGAATAATCTTTTAAATTACTGATTTCTAAGGTTTTAACCAAATTAATTCATATTTATTTTTTGTTTATTTAATTGATATTCAATTATTTATATTAAAATTTACCGAACTATTGTTCATGTAACCAATATCGAAATTAACTCAACCAATTTTAAAGAAATCTCTCGTTCGGGAAGACTCCGTTGGAAGATTGAAAACGAGGGATTTAATGAGCAAAAGAATGGGGGTTATAACCTAAGCCATAAATATGTCCGCAAATCACACGATACATTCTGCAATTACTATCAATGTTTACAAATTGCACACATAATCAACCAATTAAACACCTTATCGGTTGAATTTAAAAAACGTCTTAATGCAAACGCAAATGAATCTGTAAAGTCATTACTCGAATTTGCAATCAGTGCTTTATTTCATACCGATTTCGACACCGGATTTATTCAATCTATTTTAGCGAAAAATTGTCAATTTAGATATTAGAGAATTTATTTTCGTTTTTCAACTGCAAAATTATAGGCAGAAGAGGGAAACCGCTCTAAAACTCGGGAAAAACTTACATAAAAAACTGTTCTACTCTGCTAAATGAAACATTATTTTATGCCTTGATACAACAGCTTATTAGTTGATGTTGAATAAGTGTGTGAATTTATCAACAATTTATTTCAAATGTTTTCTTTCGGAATTGCTGATAAAGATAGTTTGGGTATTGCATAGCTAAAATCTTTTTCTACCTTTGTCAAAGAGTTATTTGACCGAGCAGCAAATCAAAGCAAACCAACGTGTTTAGCTCGTTACTTATCCATTACCTATTGAGATTTTATGAATTGCAAGTTGCTTAAAATGAGCTAAATAATCAAAAAGCTCACTAATGTGGCAAATGTATGCCTGGCCAGATGAAATGTCAGATTTTTGGTTATTCCGCAAATATCCGCTATCTCTTTCAAATAACTGTTTAGCTTTTGGTTAGAAATATTTGGAAAAAGTCGATTTTGAATCAATGCCTTGGGATCATTTCTATATTTTGTGATAATCTCCATCGCTGCTGGTAGAACTGGAATTTTCACTGAGATATCTGTTTTTTCTCTATTAGTAAACAACCATAACTCTTTATCTACTCCAATCTGGATGTGTTCAGGTGACAATCGCATCACATCAACATAGGCCAATCCTGTATAGCAACTAAAAGTAAAAAGATCTTTTACAAATTGGAGTCTTGAAATGGAAAATGTCTTCTCCTCAATTCTTTTAAGTTCTTCCTCCGTGAGAAATCCCCTTTCAACACGATTGAACTTTTGTTGGAAAGAAATGAATGGATCCTTTTCCAGCCATTCATACCGGATAGCCATTTTAATCATCTTTTTGAGGCGCTCAATATGCTTCATGACCGTATTGTTTCCCATTTGCCTTTGATTCTCTAACAGGGTATGTTTTCTCAAGTAAAGTTCAAAATCGGCAACGAACTTGTAATTAAGATTTGCGAGATAAATGTCTGAAATCTTATATTTTTCTTTCAGAAATATTTCAATATACTTCTGTGTGGTGAAATAATTTTTTAATGTACCCCACTTTATTAGATCTTTACAATTTGTATTATGATATTCGATCAACTTACGAAGTGTCATATCAGGCACCTCCAATCCAAAGAACTTATTCTTTATGGCTTCAGCGGTTGGTATTTGCTTGCTCAATACAAGCTCCTGATAGTAAATCACCATCTTTGTCCTTAACTGCTCCAAATAGGAATTTAACTGCTTGTTTTCTGCCTGGTTGGATTTAGCCATTCCCTTACCAAAATCCCAGTTATCTGATAAAATCTTCCGCTTTACAGAGATTTCGCATCGTTTTGCATCAACAGTTATACGGGTATAAATTGGAGCTAACCCATTGATTATCTTGTTCGTTTTAAGAACAAAATGAATACCAAAAGTAGAGTTGTTCATATCAATATCAGTTTAAGAATTAAAACCGAAAAAAGGTCACCTATCTGTCCCTCCTTTAACCTTAAAAAGCGATCAAAAAAGGTCAAAAAAGATTAAATTGAATGGCTGCAAATAAATATGATTCAGATATTTACAGCTACACCGGTGACCTCAAATTTAAAAATTAAATTAGGTCACCGTTTAGGTCACATATAAACTGATATTGATTGGATTATTTTGATATGTCAAAAATCAAAAAGACCACAAAATCAATGATTTGTGGTCTTTTGATTGGGAATGTATTCCCTTTTCGTCGGGGTGGCCAGACTCGAACTGACGACCTCCTGGTCCCAAACCAGGCATACTACCAAACTGTACTACACCCCGAAAATATTATTTTTATTAAAGAACTTCTTTCAATTAAACAGCGTCAGTTTCCTGACTTCTACTTTGCCAAACTTTGCGGAGAGAGGGGGATTCGAACCCCCGGTACAGTCACCCGTACGGCAGTTTAGCAAACTGCTGGTTTCAGCCACTCACCCATCTCTCCTTCGTTTTTGGGTGGTGCAAATGTAGGAATCATTTTCATTTAGGCAAAACAATCCGCATAAAAAATCAAATAAATATTGATTTAAATGACTAGCCAAAGACTATCTCGCTATATATCTACGTGTTATGCAGTAATAAATTTTCAAATTAGTTCAAAAATAGGGTATTGCAGCATGTTTTCGATGCTTCTACGAACGAATCAATCGAATCAGTTTGAAGCCTTCCGAAACCCTTTTCATCAAAAGAAATACGGATACATAAAGGACGAAACAGTGAATCTGATGGTAAAATCCAATATTTAGAGCTTTGTCAACCTCTTCATATTCGATTATTTACTGCATTTGATCGCTTGAAACCCTAAATTTATCGCGATTTAGTTGCAGAATTGATCAAACAAGATTAATTTAGTGGTGTAATTATAAACAGACGTTCATTTCAATACCGATATTTCCGCGTTAATTCATATGATTGGTAAACTCAACATTTCCTTTTAACTGAGAAAGCTTATGACCGCTAAGACAGGCCTTACCCCGCAAGGGAGCAGCAATCGCTGCCATTGGAAGTCTGATCAGTCAGGCACTCAAATCCTGTTTTTTTCGGGGTTTTACTCAAGGTGAATTAATGCGGTTTTTTTTGTTCCCTACCGGACATAAAAAGGTTTGAGATGAAAATTACAAATCACCCCAAAACATTGGATTTAAGTACTCAATGCTATTTCACAGGGATAGCAGCAGATTTATTATTCCTGATTTTCTTTTGCTTAGAAAAATAGAAGTCAACCCGCCCAAGTATCAGTCCTCCAAATCCCACCTGGTTCACAACCACTTCTTTGCCTGCTTTATTCATAATCAGATCAGGTTTATCAAGGAAAGTATGGGTATGTCCACCAATAATCAGATCGGTGTTAAAAGTTTGTGAAGCTAAAATCTTATCGCTTATCGTATTATCTTTATAGGAATACCCCAAGTGCGAAAGACAGATTACAAGGTCGACATCATGTTCCTCCCGGAGCATTTTCTCCATATTTAAAGCCGTTTGCAACGGATCATTGTACCGGGTTTTGCCATAATTCTTCGGATCAACCAATCCCTGTAGCTCGACGCCAAGTCCATAAACGCCCATTTTAATCCCGCCACTTTTGAAGATCTTGTAAGGAATCGTCATTCCTGCCAGTATCGTATCCGAAAAATCGTAGTTTGAGTTGATAAACGGGAATCCTGCAAACTTTAACTGGCTTTTGATTCCTTCAAGGCCGTTGTCGAATTCATGATTACCAAGCGTTGCTACATCATAACCCATCATTGTCATCAGTTCGAAGTCCAGCTGCGCCTTAAAGTAATTAAAATAAGGTGTTCCCTGGTAGATATCACCGGCATCGAACAGAAGAACGTGTTTGGTTTCGGATCTGATCTTGCTAATTAAGGCTGCCCGTTTAGCCATTCCACCTTCGCCGGCATTGCGGGGCACATCTTTACCGAATGGATCTATGTGTGAATGAAAGTCGTTGGTATGAAGAATGGTGATCTGTTTGAAATCTTCTGCCGCAAGAACCGACAATGGAGTACTCAAAGCGACAGTTCCTGCTACACCAGTCCCCAGCAACCGTAAAAAATCTCTTCTATTTTGCATTGTAAATCCTCCCGTCAGCTTTAGCTTCAATTGTAATTCCTTTTTTCCCCAATGAACGCAGGTGACCAATAAACATATCTCTGAATTTTACACCAGTTGAAACGCGCTCTTTTACCGAACTTAAAATTTCGAACCCATCGCCTCCATTCGCAATGTAATCACTCGTTACAAGCCAGTAGCTTTTCGTTTCATCAAGTGGTTTCCCCTGAATTTCAGGGCTGAATGCTTTATCATCTTTAATGCCTAACCGCATTCCGGCAACTCCCTCTCCTCCTCGTGATGCAATATGGTCAATAAACTGCAGCATTTCCACACCACTTAATTTTAAAAGTACAATTTCATTTTCGAATGGCATCAGTTCGAACATATTCTGAACTTTAACTTCCCCTTTTGGGATCGGAACACGTAACCCCCCACGATTGACCATCGAAACACTCATTCGAATTTCGGGATATCGCTTCAGGCAAATAGAATCAGATTCCTGAAGTATGAGGTCCGCACAAAAATTAGTTAACGGGCTTTCTGGTCGTCCCCCGAATAGCGCGTCTTTCGAGATACAAAGCACATCTTCCATATCATTCATAAGCTTTGTCCTGTAAGGAAGGATGACCGATTCCATCTTCGGATCCGGAGCAATATTTAAGGATGAATCAAGTCGAATATTCGTAGAATTGACCCTTGTCACCACCAATGAATGGCATCCGTAAAGTAGAACAGCGATAAAAAGGAGAACTGTCAATACGGGTCCATAATTAAAGGACTTTCCTTTAAAATGTTTGAATATCTGCATATTAAAATCTATTTGATTATAGCATTAGGATTTGTAAAACGATTCCTGTAATTGATTAGACAAAAACATAAAAAAGCGATGTAAAGAAGCAAATGTTTAAGCAGACTACAAAAAATATACATCATATCAGCGTAGTTTTTTCATAAAGTAGTTTAAATTCGTAAAATCAATTATTCGCATTTAATTCATATATTTTGAGAAGACGAAAAACGACGCTTACATTTACTTTAGATATTATAATTTATCTTTTTTTGTTCCTCTTGACAACTATTGATTCGACGGCTCAGGATACTACTAATGAAACTTTTACAGCAAAAAATGGCGACAGTGTCTACAAAATTCTTCAGCAGAATGGGCTAACAGAAATCGGTTGCTTTGAAAAGTTTGTTGAGTTAAATGCAAGCAGTCTGGGTAAAAATAACACACTGTTTATTGGCAAGAAGTATATACTCCCCCTGCAAACATCCCTTCAACCAGACACCATTAAAGTAGTCGAACCGGTAAGTTTACCCGCAAAAATGGTTACCGAACCTTTATTTGGTAAATTACTCGAGCATGTGGAGATCGTCGATCAGCAACTCAGAGGAGCTGCATTTTACCTGGTAAGTGGCCATGGAGGCCCCGACCCCGGGGCGATGGGAAAAATAGGCACTAATATTATTTGTGAAGACGAATATGCTTATGATGTTACGCTAAGATTTGGCAGGGAAATTCTGAAGCATGGTGCAAAGGTATATTTCATCGTCCGCGACCCTCATGATGGAATCCGGGATGAACTCATTCTTAAAAACAGCAAGGACGAAGTGTGTTACCCCGATAATGAAATTCCACTGAATCAGGTCGAAAGGTTAAAACAACGTGTCGAAGCCATTAATACCCTCAACCGAAATGAAACACCAGGAACCTTTAAACGTTTTATCGAAATCCATGTCGATTCCAGGGCTACCAAAAAGAACATCGATATCTTCTTTTACCACAATCCCGGAAGTAAATTAGGAGAAAGGCTCGCTACTACTATGCGGAATTCGATCGAGCGAAAATACCAGCTCAGACAACCTGGCAGGGGTTACAGCGGAGATGTAGGAACCCGGCATCTTTACATGCTAGAAAAGACAATACCCACTGCCGTTTTTATTGAACTTGGCAATATTAACCATGCCCGCGATCAGCAACGGCTAATTTTCGAAAATAACAGACAAGCTATTGCCAGGTGGTTGTGCGATGGGTTAATTGAAGATTTTCAGAAATCAAAATAACTGATTAATCCCAGTCCTGCATACGATCAATATCCCGCCGATCTTTTTTGGTTGGTCGACCGGCACCTCTATCACGTTCGGACGAACCCATGAGCTGCCTCATTTCTAGAATTTTCAACTCTTCTGGTGGTGTAATGTCCAGCGCAAATTCAGAAACAAGTTTGGCTCCAATTCGTTTCCCGGTAATTCCAATTACTTTATAGGAGTAGGTCACAGGGTTTTTTCGCACTTTGATGATATCGCCAGGTTTGGGAACCCGTGAAGGCTTTACAGATACCCCATCAATTGTAACACGCCCTTTCTTGCATTCTTCCGTTGCAAGTGTTCTGGTTTTAAACAAGCGTACGGCCCAAAGCCATTTATCGATTCGTACAGGTTCATCCATGATGTAAAAATAGGAAAAGAAGTAGCAAATTTGCAAATGAATTCAAGTCGGAAAAATAAGAAACGTATTTCGAGCTTACTAAAATAAGGCAATGCAAATATCGGCTTATACGCAAACTTCCAATTCAAATCTATGTTTCAGTTATTCTTCGGTCTTCTCACTTTTTCCTGTTGCCTTCTCCTTTTTGACTGTTGGTGATTCTTTGTTATACTGTGTCATAACCCTTCCAACTCCCATTGTTGCAAAAGCTTTTATAATTTCAACACAAAGCGCCATTTTTGAATTGATGATCTCCTCCTCTTCTGCAGACCAACGACCAAGAACATGATCAACCTGATATCCCCTTGGAAAATCACTGCCTATCCCAAAACGTAGCCTCACATAATCCTGGGTACCCAGAATCTGATGGATGCTTTTCAAACCATTGTGACCGGCATCACTGCCTTTCAATCGCATTCGTACCTTTCCAAGCGGAAGCGAAAGGTCGTCAACTACAATTAATACCTTTTCAAGTTCAATATTCTCTTTTTGCATCCAATACTGAACCGAACGCCCGCTAAGATTCATGAACGTATTGGGTTTCAATAAAATAAATGTCTTTCCAGCATACTTCATTTCAGCAACAGCACCATAACGCTTATCGCTAAAAGAAATATTGGACGCCCTTGCCAGGGCATCCAATATCCAAAATCCTATGTTGTGACGGGTATTTTCGTATTCTTCCCCGATATTTCCAAGACCTACGATCAGGTATTTCATTCGTATATACTACTATTATATTGCTGTATATCTTTTGGACCGAAGAGCAAAATTTCGTAAAATCAAGGTACCCACTCATGGAACTCGCAAGAGTTTATAAATCTCTTTTTGTGGCAGCCTTCCAGGCTCGTTTCACAGGTATTATTTCAATTTATGTAACTGACAATCGTGGGATCATCAATATTTATTTCTTTTTACCACCTGCAGCTGCTGCACTTGTATCAGCCATCGCAGCACGTGCGGCACGTGTAACAACAACGGTAGCAACAGGAACAGTTTTTGCATTCAAAATTTCAATTCCAGGAACATGAACATCACCTACCCTGATACTTTCGCTCAGATTTAGTTCTGTAACATCAATAATAATCTCATCAGGGAAATCTTTCGAAAATCCTTTTGCTTTCAATGTACGAAGGTTTGCTTTCAAACGTCCACCTTGCTGAATACCTTTGGCATAACCATCCAAACGAACCGGAATCTGAAGTTTAACAGGTACATTTTCACGGATTTCGAGAAAGTCGATGTGAAGAAGTTTGTCGGTTACAGGATGAAATTGTAGAGCTTGCATAAATGCATTATAAACCGTACCATCAACATCGATTAAAGTCTGATAGACTTTAGGAGTGTAAATTAACTTGCGAAATTCATTTTCATGAGCCTGAAAATGCACAACTTTATCACCACCATAAATAACGCAAGGCACTAAATCCTGAACTCTCAACGCCTTGTTGCTTTTTTTACCTACTGCTAAACGTGCAGTACCCTTAATTTGAAATGTTTTCATTTGTTGTTCTAAAAATTAACTGTTTTGTAACTAAGTGTTTACTCAGATCTCCTTCTTAAAGGAAGGTATCCGCATCACACCATCAAAGGTATGCTGCAAAACCGGGCGCAAAGATAACAATTCTTAGATAAACGCCGTGCTTATAGATTTATTTTCGAAAACCTTCTGAATGACATCCGCAAAAAGGGGTGCGCACGACAGAACGGTGATCTTATCTGATTTATGAGTGAGTGGAATTGAGTCGGTAACAAGAACTTCGTCAATACAGGAAGCTTCAATTCGCTCAAAAGCCGGTCCTGAAAGGACTGCGTGGGTGACGAAAGCGCGTACAGAGTTAGCCCCTTTTAATTTCATCAGATCAGCTGCTTTGGTAATTGTTCCGGCAGTATCGATAATATCATCAACAATAATTACGTCTTTACCTTCAACATCCCCGATAAGAGTCATCGAATCAATCTGATTCGCCTTACTACGCGATTTATGGCAGATAACCAGATCCGTTTTCAGGTGCTTTGCAAACACATTCGCCCTTTTAGTTCCACCAACATCTGGTGACGCAACAACGATATCACGAAGTCCCATTTGATGAATGTATGGTATAAACAGCGCAACTGCACTAAGATGATCAACCGGGACATCAAAAAATCCCTGAATCTGATCGGCATGAAGATCCATTGTTATCAAACGGTTAATTCCTGCATTTGATAACATATCTGCTACCAGCTTGGCACCGATGGACACTCGTGGTCTGTCTTTACGATCCTGACGTGCAAAACCAAAATAAGGCATTACCGCGATTATTTTGTAAGCAGATGCTCTTTTTGCAGCATCGATCATTAAAAGCAATTCCAGAAGATTATCGGCCGGTGGGAATGTCGATTGGACAATGAAAGTATATGAACCTCGGATTGTTTCCTCGTAACAAGGTTCAAATTCACCGTCAGAGAAACGCGGACACGATGATTTTCCCAATGCTATTCCAGCGTTTTCAGCTATTTTCTCGGCCAGGTATTTGGACTCGGTACCGGTAAATATTTTGATGCAACCTGTTGGCATATATAGAGATTTTCTGTTTGAATTAAACTCGCCACTATCTTCGGGCAAAAGTAGAAATATTGAACCAAGATATAAACTGAATGTAAACCTTTTTTAAAAAAACTATTAACCACGTGGCGCATTTAATAGTTATAACATTGATTTTATGAGCACTGAATGGTTTAAAACCCTGTCACCACTACCATATCTTTATTTACTCTCCTTCACAATATTTTCAATAAATCCAAGAACTTCATCCCTGCCTAATTTAGTACCGGATGATGTTACAAAAAGAGGCGGTAATACTTCCCACGATTGAAGCATCTGCTCCTTATAAATGGTAAGATTTTTCTCCAATTGTTTGCGAGACAACTTATCAGCTTTCGTAAAGACCATAGCGAAAGGAATTCCGTTTTCACCCATAAAATTCATAAACTCAAGGTCGTTGGCCTGAGGTTCATGACGTGAATCAATTAAAGCAAAAACGCAAAACAGATTTTCTCTTATTGCCAGGTATTTCCGTATAAACGACAACCATTGTGCCCGTGAAGTACGCCCAACTTTGGCATAACCATATCCCGGTAAATCAACCAAAAACCACTCATCATTAATATTAAAATGATTGATCAACCGTGTTTTTCCTGGAGCTGTTGAAACCTTCGCCAAATCACCAAAGCCTGTTAGCATGTTAATCAATGACGATTTACCTACATTTGATCGTCCTACAAAAGCGAACTCTGGTTTTTCGGATAAGGGACATTTCTCAGGGTCGGTATTGCTAATTACAAATTCGGCTTTCTTGATGATCATCCTTTTTATTTAATGTGATTTGGCTGAATTGAATATTTCAACTAATTCAATATTATTAAAATATATACTATAAAGTTAACTACTTTATAAAAACCTCGAGCAATTTTGCTGTACCGCCATCGATTACTGAAAGAACGAAATTAGTAATCAGCGCAGGAATAAGAATTGATTCGCCTTTCTCGATCACCATACTTTCATCTTCCCAGGCAAGGTTATATTTACCTTCGAGACAGGTATAAATCACAAAAGTATCCAGTGCGGCAAAATCACGATCGACAGAAGTGGTTAATGGCAGAATATTAGTGGTGAAATACTGACATTCCACAAGCTTGACCGACTGATCAGCAATCGATTTATAGTCTGTCCGGTAATTTACTTCGTATTCATATGCGATGGCATCAATAGCCAGATCGGTATGCAATTCGCGGGGATTACCCTTATCATCGACCCTGTTAAAATCATAAATGCGGTAAGTAACATCAGACGTTTGCTGAATTTCGGCCACTACAATCCCTTTGCCAATCGCATGAACCCTCCCTGCAGGAATAAAGAAAACATCGCCTGCTTTGACCTCTTCGTAGTTGAGAATCTCCTCTAACTGTCCGTTTTTAAAATACTTCAGGTATCCTTCTTTATCAATTTTACGGTTAAATCCGGCTATTAGCTTTGCCCCCGGATCCGCCTGAATAACATACCACATTTCGGTCTTGCCGAATGCATCATGTCTTTCCATCGCTAGTTTGTCGTTGGGATGCACCTGAATCGAAAGGTTATCGTTCGCATCAATAAATTTAACCAGCAGTGGAAATTCAATTCCGAATTTTTCGTAAATCTTTTCACCTACCAGATCGCCCATATAGACTTCTATCAGTTCTTCGAGGCTATTTCCTTTCAGAAAACCGTTCGAAACGACAGATACTTCATCCTGAATGCCTGAGATCTCCCACGATTCGCCACAATTAGGCAATTCGGGGTACTGCTTGTTTAAAAGCTCATTTAGTTTATTGCCTCCCCATATTTTGTCTTTACAGATTGGGGTGAATTTCAGCGGATATAGATTATTCATTGATAAAAATTTAGAATTAAAATTCGAAATCAACAGCGGCTCTGCCGGATGTATTAGATTTAATTAACTCACCTACTTTCAGATGCTCCGGATGAACACGATAAATATCAAGATCACCTACCGTTTCAAAATGGGTGATCAGGCAGATATCATGAGAAGTTGACATCAACTCATAATTCTGACCAACCTGGATAAATTTAAGCACCTCAATTTTATCTTTCAGGGCAAGCAATGCATGTGCTATTTTGTTCCTCACCACCGCTTTTTGATCTTCATTCTCAAAATCATTGAGTTTGAAAAGTACGATATGACTAATCATAGGTAATTGTATTAATATCGATACAAATCTAACACTTTATCGCCAAAGTAAGTTTAAAAAGAGTTTGTTAAGTTGATGAAAATACGATAATAACAAAATATTTTCTTAATTTTGTTATTCATTATCTACATTTCAATCTTTTGATTATATGCTTATTATAGGAATAGCAGGTGGAACAGGTTCAGGGAAGACGACCGTCGTTAACGAAATTATCAGCCGCTTAAAGAAGGGCGATGTTGCCGTTCTTTCGCAGGATGCTTACTATCGCGATAACAGTCAAATGCCGCTCGAAAAGCGCCAGCAGATTAATTTTGATCATCCAGACAGTATTGAATTTGAACTACTTATCGAAAGTATAAAGAAATTAAGAAAGGGGGAAAGTGTCCAGCAACCCATCTACTCCTACCTTACCTGCACACGATTCAGCGAAACGGTTGAAGTAAAACCTCATAAAGTGATTATTGTTGAAGGGATTCTTTGCCTTCAACCTGAAAAATTGCGCAAACTTATGGACATCAAGATATTCGTCGACTGCGAAGCCGATGTAAGACTATCGAGGGTGATTATGCGCGACATTATTGAACGCGGAAGAGATGTGATCAAAGTGCTTCAGCGATACGAGGATACTGTAAGACCAAGTCACCTGCAATTTATTGAACCCACGAAAAGGTACGCCGATATTATAGTACCGGAGGGGGGAAACAACAAAGTCGCAATCGATATTATCACGCAATATATTGAGAAACACTTACACGACAACCCTTAAATCTATTCAATATGCTTGAAAAACTGTTGCCGGAACATGTTTTATTTATTGATATTGAAACGGTTCCACAGTACGAAAATATGACAAGTGTGCCGGAGATTATGCAAAAACTCTGGACCAAAAAGGCTGTTCAAATCGGGAAAGAAGGCGATTCAGCAGACGATCTATATGTCAGGGCTGGTATCTATTCTGAATTTGGAAAGATTGTTTGCATCTCGGCCGGCAAAATATTTCGCAAAGGAAAAGAACGGGCCTACCGCGTAAAATCGTATTGCGGAGATGATGAAAAAACTATTTTGCAGGAATTTTCAGTGATGCTCACCGCCTTTATGGCCAATCCGGCCCATCGGATTTGTGCCCATAATGGCCAGGAGTTCGATTTTCCGTTTATTGCCCGAAGAATGTTGATCAATGGTTTACCGCTCCCTATAGTTTTGGATATTGCCGGAGCAAAACCGTGGGAAATAAAGGATGTGATGATCGATACGCTTCAGCTTTGGAAATTTGGCGATTACAAGCATTATACATCACTTGAATTACTGTGTGCCATTTTCAATATTCCAACTCCTAAAGACGATATTGATGGAAGTCAAGTAGCTGGTATTTATTATAAAGAATTTGACATACAAAGAATTGCACGCTATTGCGAAAAGGATACCTTGGCAATTGCCCAATTGCTTCTCCGGTTTAAGGGTGAACCTTTGATAAGTCAGGAAAACTACGAAATTGCAGGTTTGGAAGAATAGTCTGCGTCCTTTGATGGGTTTTTTATACTTTTGCACCTCAATTTAAAGTAAATGACATGCCAATAGTAGTAAGTGGAATACGTTCAACCGGAAACCTTCACCTTGGAAATTATTTTGGAGCGGTAAAAAACTTCATTAAGATGCAGGAGGATCATCAGACTTTTTTCTTCATCGCTGATTTTCATTCGCTTACTACCCATCCAACACCCAGCGATCTGCATACAAATGTAAAGCAAGTTCTGGCTGAATACCTTGCTTGCGGCATTGACCCAGAAAAATCGACCATTTTCATTCAAAGTGATGTCCCTGAGATTCTTGAGTTATACCTTCTATTGAATATGAATGCCTATCTGGGAGAATTGGAACGAACAACCTCCTTCAAGGACAAAGCACGCCAGCAACCTGAAAATGTGAACGCAGGATTACTTACTTATCCGGTATTAATGGCTGCTGATATTCTCATTCACAAAGCTAACCTTGTTCCCGTAGGAAAAGATCAGGAGCAAAACCTCGAGATGGCACGAACTTTTGCGCGCAGGTTCAACCGCATGTATAACGTTGAAACCTTCCCAATACCCCAGGCCTACATTTTCGAAGGAAAGGATATGGTGAAGATACCAGGTCTCGACGGTTCAGGCAAAATGGGGAAATCGGAAGGCAATGCTATTTCATTGGCAGAATCTCCTGCAAGTATCCGCAAAAAAGTGATGCGTGCCGTTACCGATGCGGGACCTACCGAAATGCATCAGACAAAACCGGAGGTGATCCAGAATCTTTTCACGTTGATGGAGGTGGTTTCAGCACCTGAAGTTGTAAGTCATTTTGATAACGACTATAGTGATTGCACCATACGCTATGGAGATCTGAAAAAACAACTTGCAGAGGATATCATCAACTTCACAAATCCGATCCGGGCCCGCATTGAAGAGATTGCAAAGGATAATGCTTACCTGTCGAAAGTTGCAAAAAACGGCGCAGAAAAGGCACGTGAATCGGCTTCAAAGACACTGGAAGAAGTCCGGAAAATCATCGGCTTCAGAAGGTTCTATTAATCAGACATACACAAACAATTATTGGTTTACGGCATGATAAGTTTGATCGTCTCGATAGCGTGATACCCCACTTTGAGAACAAGATCTTTACCACTTCCCGGAATTGATTTCCCCTCCTCTTCGATTATGTTGGTCAGTTCCGCTTTCTGAAATGGTTTATATACAGATATTTTCGCTTCTGAATCTTTCCCTTCCATGTCATAACAACGCACGATCACCTGATTGTCGTCATCACACTTTTTGATGGTGCTCAAAACGATGTTTTTATTCTCAACAGATATAAAACTCATTGTTTCAGGCATAGCTCCGTTATCACTGCCTGGCTTAACCGTTATCGCTTTCAATGGTTGATTCGATTGGGTACCCAACCGGTAGCCATTCTTCCAGTCACCAACGTGTGAATAAATCGAAAAGTTGTAACTATGGTCACCTGGTTGCAAATAATAATTCCCTTCTCCATGGCAACTTTTACTACTGGCAAGTAATACCGGCTGCAGGATCGTATATCCGGCTGGATTTGACGTCGGATCAATCCAATCGAAAACAGCGACATCCGAACTTATTGTGATTCCTGTTTTGCCATCTGAAGCGGAAAACCAATCCTGCACCTCGCGCGGATGTACCTGAAGGCATGGAGTGCTGTATATTTGTGATTGTTTGGAAAAACCTGCCGCTCCTGAAATTTCATCCTGCCCTACCCGAACAACACCCATTGGCACTTCGTAGGCAACTTCCGATTTGGTTTGATTGACTGGGAAAGCCAACCTGAACTCACGGTAACGCTCACCATCAAAGCCCTTCAATTCAACATGGACATCTATCCTCTTAATAGTTTTATACAGAATCACCTGTTGCTCAACTGTCACATGATTAATCTCTTTGGTGAATTGGTAAACATCGCGGATCGGTCCGCTGGAAACGAGCGCCCAGGGTTGATGGTAGCTGCTCAATTTTTCGAATCCCTCCATCGTGGGTTGTTGAACATCGGTAAATTCGCCTGCTCCATTTCCAACCGATTGCATCGTAAACAGTTCTCCACCTAAGAACTTATCCGTTTTTAATAAACTCGTTGATAACTCTTTGTCAAATAATGATTTGACACCGCCATCGGCAAATTCCACCTTATAGAAGTAGTTCTCATAACCTGTGCCGGAAATTATGGAAGTATTGGAATAAGTTGCGGGGTTTCCTTGCTCGATGTAATAGGTTTTATACCCGACTGAAGGAACGTGTTCAGCAACAAACAAAAAGGTAACCACTTCGTCTTTATTACCAACAATGTTGTGTTCATCAATCAACTGGTAAGGTATTTCAATCCCCTTTTCATCGATAAGTCTGAATATATTTTGCTCATTACCCTCAACATCAAGTGTGAATTTTACGAGATCAGTCCTTTCCCACGACAATGGATTAAACACGATCACAGGAATGGCAGCTTTTGAAAAATGAATTCGTGAAGCGATGTTGGTCATTGACGTTTTCAGGACATCGGAAGCGATGGATCGTGCCTTTTCGAAAGAGGTCCGGAAAGCCCGGTCTGTCAAATCGCCATGCTTGCCTCCCCAGCCATGATCAGGATAGATTGCATTTTCCCAGGCAGTGGTAAAAGATGCCTGCGGATAACTGTCGAATGAACCTTTTTGAAGTGCGTCAAACGTTGCAAACTTTTCGGCAGCAACGAGTAAACGTGAACCTTCCCTCGATGCCTTTAGAGCTTTCTGATGCGAAGGTCCATGTATATAAAGCCAAACATCCGGTCGTTCACCTGAGATTTTATCGAAATTTGGTTTCCCCTTGGTGACTTCGTCCATCCATTCTGTAGCGGTAGCATATTTAATGGAAGGTCGTTTCAACGAGGCTGATTTTGAATTCCAATCCTTAAAGAAAGCGTCATAATCGGGTGGAGTTGCAAAATCGTGAGAATAGAGAAACGGGAACTCCGGATTTATTTTCCGTGTTTTGAAGTAGGTATTCCAGTCTACCAGAAAGGTTGTGAATGCTTTCGAAAGTGAGTCAATATTTGTGCGGGCTTGCCGGACAGGAATACCCACTTCGTCATACTGGCCCGGCGTGAAGCAGGTAATATAACTGCCATCGGGACTATACCACTTGTAAATCCCAGGCTGATGCCGGCTAAACTGCATATAAGGAATACCAGCTTTGGAAAGTATTTGCGCCATTTGCAACGATCTGCCCGGAACATCCTCGTTCCAGTAGGTTTTAAAATCGCAACCCGGCAAGGTTTTTTTCAGCCATTTGCGTCCGAGATAAGTTTGCCGGATCAGTGATTCACCATCATACATCGATTCGTAGGGTTGTTTGTAAGTAGCACCCCATTCAAGACGGCCTTCACGGGTATATTTCAGTATCTCAGCTTTTAATTCGGGATGTCTTTGAAGATATTCCCTGAGGCTCAGCCCGTCTTCTACCGAAAACTTAAATTGGGCATTCTCCTTCAGTCTTTTCAAAACAGGTGTTATCATCTGCACATCACGAAACTCAATGCACTTTCCAATACTATCCATCCATGCGATGTCTTGGTGAGAGGATGGGATTACACTAATGGTACCTCCTTTGAAATAGGAATAATCTCCACTCTTCGACGAAGCATTTGATTGTCCTGCAACGGATAAAGCACCGCTAAACAACAAACTAACTGAAAAGAAAAGAAAACGAACTTTAAACGAAATAGAACTGAATGTCTTCATTTTATGATAGTTTAAAAATTGACCTTGATTATTTACAGGAGAAAGCCGACTTGAACTCACCAAACAACATCAAGTGTTACGAAGCCCATCGCCGGTATCAGAACATCCTCCTGAACATTTTCTTTGCCTGATTCATCACCCGAATTGCTAATATACATAGATGATGGTTTGCGATCGAGCCAATTTAGTTTTACCAATTCATCTTTGGCAGATACAGAACGGAGTCGCAACTGAAGAGCTTTCCCATCATTCTTTGTTTTAAAAATGGATACAATAACATCAGGACTTCCATCGATATCAAAAAGTGGTTTTTCTTTAAAATCAGGCTTAAGGGTAGCCGTAATGAGCGGCTGAGCCTGTTCAAGTCCAAAACGATTGGCCGACGCTGCGTTAAATTTTGTATTATGTGGAAGAATCCTGTACCGGAATTGTATTTTCCCATCCTGGCTAAAAGGAAAATTAGTATGCCAATGGTTGTTCAGTGCCCAGGAATAAATGGTAGCGCTCGGCTGGTTTTTTCGGATCCATTTCGGAGAATTGGTTGCTGCACCTAAAATGTTGGCGGTCATGTCGCCCGTTTCAAAAACCGGTGCATCCAAAGAACACCAGGTAATGCCCCGCTCATTATTTGAAATGTCGAGCCATCGCTGAAAAGCAATCCAATTCCGGTTGGCGGCAGAAAGCTGATCTTTTTCGAGTTCCATAATTCCCCATGGAATATCAACCCTGGTTGTTGGTTCCGGGATATTAAACGCAAATCCAAAGTGAATCCCTTCCTTTTTTAGAATTGCTTGCTTATCAACAATGTTTTTGATTTCAATCTGTGGTTGCCCGGCAATGATGGTGATCTCACGCGAAAGGCTATTGCATCCTCCCGCCTCGGACGCTACCAGCAGTGAAGCCATTAAAGGACCGTTTTCCTTTATTGAAACTTTCACATTTTGGGTCCCTGATGCTTTATCCGGACTATCATCACCATGCAGGTACCGGAAACTGTTAAGCGCGCATGGCGCCTGAAGATCCACAAATTCATAGGTTTCATTTGTTAAACTTGAAATATCACCTGTTTGCGGATCAATCGTAATCCTGACAATACCATTGTCGAGTGTATTACCCTTTGCAAGTTGCCCAACAGTTTTTATTTTTTTCCTTTTCAAAAAATATTTTTTTGATCCCAAGGCCGGGATATCACTTGCAGTAAAAACCAGTTCACCAGTAGATAGTCTTTGAGAAAGAATAGTTTTCCCTTTCTCATCACAAATACTATTAAATAATTTACTTTGCGCGGCTGATACACTGACTAAGCCGCTTCGCACCCAGGAAAGTGTATTAAATACGCCAACAATAGAACTACTGCTATCCGTAGCAGCTGATAAGGTGGAGGTTAACAAAGATTTGCTCCGGTCTTCAGCCTGCTGGAAAAAACCAAATTTAACCTTCAGAATGTCATTCGTAATTGGCTGTTTCGATGGATCCATATAACACCAGGTGTGTTCGGTCCCCATGATCACGTTTCTCCATGCTTCATCAAACTCTGAGCGCGGAGCAGCCTCACCGGGATGGAACATCGTCCAAAGTGTTTCTGTCTGGATAAGGCGTTCTTTTAAGTTACGGTTCATGCCGGTTTGTTTTGCAGCAGTTCCAAGACCATCAGTCCAATACTCTGTAAAATCTCCCTTCAAAACCGGTAACTGATTTCCGTATTTCTCTTCAAAAGTGCGCATAATGTCAGTAGCACTGGCGATAATCAAATGCGGAAACGCATAATCTTCATTCCAGCTTTTAACTGCATCGGGTAAATCAGCATCAATGGGAGTATTGTCGGCCATTGCCCACGACATCGCGAAAATATCGTATGGATAATAATCTGATTTTCCCAACTCAGGCAATTTATCAGCCAGGTACTTATCAATGAAATTATCGCGGGGATGATCGGTCTTCACAATTTGAATTAATTTGGACGGATCCGTTTGACCAGCCATCAGCGGCCAATATGCGAACCCCTTTGCATGCGCTCCCGGCGTATAACTCCCTGGCTGAAGAAATAAGATTTTTGATTTTCCATCCTGCCCAAGCCACCAAAATGGTTTAAAGCTGAGGTCTGTAGAGAGTCCTACCCGGTCAGACCCGTTATTCATTGCAAAGCAGTACTTAATTCCAAGTTTTGATGCGACAGGCACAACACCCCACGACATTCCCGGAACGTCTACCTGAACCAACGTCTCAATCTTTGTACTGGTCAGTTTTTCCAGTTCCCTGCACTGACGAAAAAACTCGAAAATCTCTTCATCAGCAGAGGAGCTTGTATTGGTATGAATGTACCCTGCATCCAGATGAAGATACCCCTTCCGGACAGCATCAACGATATTTTCTCTTTCCTCAGGTGTGGCTGTTTTCAAATATCTTTCGACCGGCCATAACACTTCAGGATTCCACAGATAGCGAGAATCTTTTGGATAACCGGCAGTCTTTTTTGCGAGTTCTATCCCGTTAATTAAATTCCTTTTATGGATGATTTCAACATTCGCCTGTGTATTTGTATAGCCAATATCAACGTGTGAATGAGGATAAATATAAACAGTCCATTGTCGTTTTTCAGGGACAGTAAAAGAACCTGATATCTCGTGCCCAGCACTCCGAAGCGTAATCTTTGCCTCGCATTCGGATTTTACGCCCGCTCCGGGGGGGAGCAAAATTGAATAATGATCAATACCCACATTTTCATTCAATTGTATAATTTCCTTTTCTCCGGAACATTCCAGTTCAATGGTTCCTTTTCCGGAGAACTTCGGGCCCTTGAAATTCAACGTGATTTCCCTTCCAGGTTTCCCATCGGGACGATAACGATAGAATGGCTGAACAATGCATCCGAGCGAATCCGGGAACGACTTTACCAAAGCTGATTTGGATTTTTCCCCCGGGCTGTACTCCGCATACGATAGGGAAATATTCAGCAGCATTAGCAATATTATTCCTGAGATAATTGTAAAAGACCTTTTGTTCATCATATCATTCATCTTAACCATTCATAAAAATACATTTCTTATCGGAAATTCCGCGCTGTTTCAATCATCATTCTCAGGTTCTCCGAAGGTGTAACGGGAGGAATCGCATAACCGGCATTATGGATAAACCGGTTTGAATGCTTGTAGGCCGTCAGTAATTCTAACGTCTTTTCCCTGACAGAACCAACTGTTCCTAAAGCCAACACGCCACTCGGATCAATATTTCCAATCAACGTTGTTGTGTTCCGAATCGTATCGTATATCCTGGAAATGTCCGTTTTATAATCCAGTTCAAAAGCATCGGCTCCGGTTGATAACATATGATCCAGGATTACATCAGTATTGCCACAAATGTGCAATGTATATGCGACACCGGCATCATGGGCGACTTTCACAATTTTTTTTTCATAGGGCAACGCGTATTGTACATACATTTCAGGCGAGATCATTTCGGGTCCGGCAGGACTGTCACCATTCGACACCATATCGCAACCGGTTTGTGCCATCAATTTAATAAACTGAGAAGTCGCATCGGTACAATATTCCAGTATTGATTGGAGTTGCTCGTCTGGCCCCATCATTAAATCGAGCATCCAGTTTTGTGCCCCGCGCATCATGCTTGCGAGCGAGAAAGGAGCCTGGTCACAGTTGCCCCGGATATAGATCTCATCTTTGTAATACGCTTTTAAGAGTCTGACAGCTTCAAGCCAGATCTGAATATACTTGTAATCCTCAACTTTAGCCTGTTTTAAATTCGAGATATCCTCCAGATTCTCCAGATTTCCAATGTGGGTACGGGCAGGATCATCAATTGGAAAATCAACCGGTACACCGACAGCACCCGCCAACGTAACGGTGTCGATATCAACCAGAATACCATCAAACTTATATTTGTCCACAGAAGCAATAAAGCATTCCGCAATCAGCTTAGGATCATTACGGTATTGCTCCATTGTAACTCCATGTTCCCGGGCAGCCATCATAAAATTATGGAGCATCACAGGAACTTTGTCGGGCTTTTCGCCTCTTAATGCAGCGGTTATTCTTTCGTATCCGTTCATGATATTTTAATTGTTAATGGATTAACAAAGTACTTCCTTTTCAATTTGTTCGAGCGTTTTCCCCTTTGTTTCGATGATGTATTTCTTTAAATAAATTAATCCAAGAAATGTGACCACCGCAAAAAAGATAAAAGCATAACTCATTCCGAGCTGTTGTGCCGCTTGTGTCGTCCCAAAGAAGCCAATGACGACCGGGAAGAAGAAATTAAGGGAGGCACTGACAATCCAATTTGCAGAGGAGCCCATTGATGCACCTCTGGCACGGATAATATTCGGAAACATTTCGGACAATAACACCCAAACCACGACACCCTGTGATGCCGCAAAAAAAGCAATATAGGCGACCAGTAATGCGACCAGCCAATAACCAACAATTTGCCCCGTTAGCAATCCGAAGCCAAACAATCCAAGGACGACCATCATTCCCAATTGCCCGGTGAGTAACAGTTTTTTCCTTCCGACCTTATCGATAATTGACATTGCCAGCAGCGTAAACACCAGATTGGTAATCCCCAATATTACGCTTTGCGCCATTGAATTATCTGTTGAGAAACCGGCAATACTGAAAATCTGGGAAGAATAATAAAATACCACCCCGATACCCGTCAACTGGTTAATAATTCCCACAAATATGCCGATAAAGGTTATTTTTCGGTACGGTTTCTTAAACAGGTTTATTCGTGCACCCGTATTCTCAATATTGATAGATTCCTGAATATCAAGAATCGTCCGTTCTGTATCGATTTCATGGGATGATAAATCTTCAATGTTTTTTTTTGCTTCGGCAATGCGGCCCATCTTTACCAGCCACCGTGGACTCGTCCGGATCACCAAAAGCATCAGAAAGAAAGCAACGGCAGGAAGAGCGCCACTAAAAAGCATCCAGCGCCAGTTCTGATCGCCAATATTCAGCAACAAGTAATTGGATATTAAGGATAATAAAATCCCGGTCACAATTGCCAGCTGAAAGGTGCCTGCCAATACTCCCCGGTGTTTCGGTGGCGAAATTTCGGAGATATAAACCGGGCAAAGCACAGATGCACCGCCGATCGCCAGTCCGCCAATGAACCGGAACAGAATAAAAACACTGATATGGGTTGCCAGGCCGCATCCCACCGATGAAGCCAGAAACAAAATTGCCAATAGTTGC
>Ga0209386_1000309_pt1 | contig 25126 bp, 15 predicted proteins | sample NGEPertwo_FD_184510 | JGI IMG/M metagenome (GOLD analysis project Ga0209386, IMG submission 184510) | Arctic peat soil microbial communities from the Barrow Environmental Observatory site, Barrow, Alaska, USA - NGEE Permafrost154B-two... | ecosystem: Environmental > Terrestrial > Soil > Wetlands...
ATGTACTGGCTGGCACTATCAAACTCAGGTTATAAGGCCTATACTGATTCATTGGCAAACATTGAAAAAGAGAAACTTGCCCTTGAAAAACGCACCATCGACCAGGTGGCCACCGGCGAGCAACAACCCGAAACCGACCATGCCCTACAACTGGAAAAATCGAACAAAGGCAATAATTTAAATGAATTTTTTCGTGAGGCTAGTGATGAAGGCTATTTCAGTTACGATCTGGCAACAAAGTCAGAAACCGATTTGCGCTTGATGGTGCGATACTGGGGTGCCGAATGGGGAAACCGCAAGTTTGACATTTATATTGACGATGAAAAATTAGTCTCTGAGGACAATACAAATAAATGGAACCTGTCGATGTTTAAAGATGTGGTTTATCCAATTCCAGATTCAATGGTTAAAGGGAAAACCCATGTTCGGGTGAAATTTCAGTCACTTCCCGGAAGCACGGCAGGAGCGGTTTATTACATTCGATTGGTGAGAAACAAATAAACGAGAAAAAATGATAAACCAATTAATATCAATTCAGAAGAGAATGAAACAGCTAAAATCAATCCTGGTTATTGGATTATCGCTGTTAATTTCGGTAGCGGTAACAGCACAACCTGTAAAAGGTGGAAAAAAAATCAGTTCGGATTTGTTTGGCTTATTTTTCGAGGATATTAACTATTCAGCCGATGGCGGACTATATGCCGAGTTGGTTCAAAACCGATCGTTTGAGTATAATCCAACTGAACGCAGTGAATGGAACCCTTTTTCATTTTGGGAATATATTTCACCGGGATTTTCATACGGTAGAGTGAGTGTGGAAACCTCGGCTCCTATTCATCTAAATAACCCGCATTACCTGGTTTTGGATGTGGAGCATGTTGGCAAGGAAGTTAAGTTTGTCGGTATTTCCGGAGTCGGATTAAAAAATTCAGGATTTGACGGAATGGTCGTGAAAGCTAACGATCAATACAACTTTTCGATGTTTGTACGACAGTTAAGTAAGGAACCGATATCATTCAATATTAGTTTGCAAACCCCAAAAGGTGAAGTTATTGCGGAAAGCAAAATTTCAACCTCCTCCAACGACTGGACCAAATATGCTGCCAGCCTGAAACCTACACAGAACTGCGACACAGCCAGTTTGGTCATCCTGGCAACCACCGAAGGTAAGTTTGCCATCGACGTAATTTCCCTTTTTCCTGAAAAGACCTTTAAGAACCGTCCGAATGGATTGCGTGCTGATCTTGCTCAGAAGCTGGCTGATATGAAACCCGCGTTTATCCGTTTCCCCGGTGGGTGCCTTGTCCATGGAGATGGTCTGGGTAATATGTACCGTTGGGAAAATACCATTGGTCCCATCGAGCAGCGGAAAGAAAAACGGAATATCTGGGGTTATCATCAGACCGCCGGGTTGGGATATTTCGAATATTTCCAGTTTTGCGAAGATATTGGCGCGAAACCATTGCCCGTTTTACCGGCGGCTGTTAGTTGCCAGAATTCAGGCGGAACCTGGCGCATTGGCGGAACAGGACAAAAAGCAGTTCCGATGAACGAAATGCAGGACTACATTCAGGAAGTATTGGACCTGATTGAATGGGCGAATGGACCGGTAACCTCAACTTGGGGTGCAAAACGTGCAGCAGCTGGGCATCCGGCATCGTTTAATCTTAAGTATGTTGGAATCGGGAATGAAGATAAAATCACCCCTGAATTTGAAGAGCGGTTCACAATGATTTCCAGGGCGGTAAAAGAAAAACATCCTGAAATTACTGTAGTAGGAACAGCAGGTCCGTTTCATAGTGGTGAAGATTTTGACAAAGGTTGGAAAATTGCCAATGACCTGAAAATAACGGTAGTTGACGAGCATTATTATACTGATCCGGAATGGTTTATCAACAATCAGCATCGTTACGACAGCTATAAACGCAATGCAGGTGATGTATATCTTGGCGAATATGCTTCGTGGGGGAATAAATTGCGAAACGCAATTGCTGAAGCGGCTTACATGACTTCGTTCGAAGGTAACGGCGACGTGGTTCGGATGGCATCTTATGCACCTTTGCTGGCCAAAAAGAATTTTACACAGTGGAAAATCGACATGATATTTTTCGACAATGTAACCATTTGTCCAACACCGAATTATTACGTGCAAAAAATGTTTTCAGCTAACCAGGGCAATTTCTATTTCGATAAGGTGATTGCCAAAGATGATAAGGATAATTCATTAGCCGCTTCCTGCGTTCAGGACTCAAATACAGGCGATATTATCCTGAAACTTGTGAATTACAACGAAACAGCCAAACCGATGAAAGTTAATCTAAACCGGTTCGGTAAAATGGCTGCCGAAGCCGAACAAACAGTTTTGGCTGGAAATCCTGATGATGAAAATACGTTTACGAATACAAAAAGTATAGTGCCGGCAAGTACAGTAGTTAAAATCAAAAAAACATTTGACTATTCAGCTCCGGCCATGTCGCTTACAGTGATCAGAATAAAAACAAAAAACTAAATCTTGAATCAATGAATACACATTGTTTTGGTTTTATGGCAGGATTAATTTTATGTTGTAACGCTGTCTTTGCACAGTTAAATTTTGCCCATAACCCGATCATATATGCTGATGTGCCTGACATGTCGATGATTCGTGTTGGTGAGACGTATTACATGAGCAGTACCACGATGCACATGAGTCCTGGGGTTCCCATTATGAAATCGAAAGATCTGGTTAACTGGCAAATCATCAAATATGCTTACGATACACTTGCCAATGTTGATGCGATGAATCTTGTCAATGGTAAAAGTTCGTATGGAAGAGGTTCCTGGGCCAGTTGTATACGGTATCACAACAACACATTTTATATTTCAACTTTTTCAAGCACAACCGGAAAAACTTATATCTATTCGACAAAAGATATTGAAAAAGGTCCTTGGATTGAACATTCTTTCAAACCATCCTATCATGATAATACCATCTTTTTTGACGATGACGGCCGGGTTTATATGATTTGGGGCGCCGGAAAGCTGATGATAGCGGAACTCAAAGACGACCTTTCAGGCGTAAAAGAAGGAACAGAACAGGTACTCATCGAAAATGCCAATGCCCCTGTCGGGAACAATGTTGGTCTTGGCGAAGGTTCACAGCTTTTTAAGGTGAATGGAAAATACTACCTGTTTAACATTGCGTGGCCACGCGGTGGAATGCGCACGGTGGTTGTTCACAGGGCGGATAAGATTACGGGGCCTTATGAAGGCAAGCTTGCTTTTCAGGATCAGGGAGTGGCACAGGGAGGAATCATAGACACACCCGACGGCCGCTGGTTTGCTTACTTATTTCAGGACCACGGATCAGTTGGCCGAATTCCTTTCCTCGTTCCGATGAAATGGGAAGATGGCTGGCCGGTAATTGGTGTCGATGGGAAAGTGCCGGAAACGCTTGATTTGCCTGCCAGCAAAGGCTTGATTCCGGGAATTGTCAACAACGATGAGTTCACACGTAAAAAAGGTGAACCTGCATTGCCATTGGTTTGGCAATGGAACCACAATCCCGACAATAAACTCTGGTCGGTTTCGGAGCGCAAAGGGTATTTACGACTGAAAACCGGACGGATCGACACTTTGTTCGTAAAATCAAGAAATACCCTGACCCAGCGTACTTTTGGCCCGCAATGTTCCGGATCAACGTTACTTGTCGTGTTGAACATGAAAGATGGTGATTTTGCTGGATTAACCACCTTCCAACGAAAGTTTGGACAGGTGGGTGTTAAAATCGTGAACGGCGAGAAATCCATCTTCATGATTAGCAACCAAACGGATAAACCTGTTGAAATCCAGAATATCCCTCTTTCAGAAAATAAAGTGTATTTGAAAATTGAGTGTAATTTCCTCGATAAGGTTGATATCGCTAATTTCTTCTACAGCCTTGATGGTAAAAAATGGACCATGATTGGCGGGCCGCTTAAAATGGAATATACCCTGATGGAACACTTTATGGGATACCGTTTTGGTTTGTTTAACTATTCTACTACAACACCGGGAGGATTTGCCGATTTCGATTACTTCCATATAAACGATCAGATTTCTGGTAATAATTAAAAACCAATTCAATAATGAAGATCTTCAAATCATTCTTATTTTGCCTGCTAATGATTGTTCAGGGTCTGGCTTTCAGTCAGAATCCAATTATCCGTAACCAGTTTTCTGCCGACCCAACAGCAAGAGTATTCAATGGCAAAGTGTATGTATTTCCTTCGCACGATATACCAACACCTAAAGACCAAAAGCAACTGCGAAAAGACTGGTTCTGCATGGCAGACTATCATGTGTTTTCTTCTGAAAACCTGATAGACTGGAACGATCACGGGATAATTGTCAGCCAGAATAAAGTGAAATGGGTCGATTCAACCTCCTACAGCATGTGGGCGCCCGATTGCATTGAACGCAACGGTAAATATTATTTCTATTTCCCGGCCAACAAAAACGTGGCAGATGCAAACGGAAGAAAAGGTTTTGGAATAGGGGTTGCTATTGCTGACAAACCAGGAGGACCATACATTCCGCTGCCCGAACCGATAAAAGGTGTGAACGGCATCGATCCGAACGTGTTTATCGACAAGGACGGACAGGCTTATTTGTATTGGGCAATGGGAAATATCGTAGCGGCTAAGCTAAAAGATAACATGACCGAGCTGGCCTCAGAGCCACAGATTATAGCGAATCTCCCGCAGAAAGGTTTGAAGGAAGGTCCGTTCGTGTTTGAGCGAAACGGAATTTATTACCTGACGATTCCACATGTAGAGAACAAAATCGAACGGCTTGAATATGCAATTGGCGATAATCCGATGGGTCCGTTCAAAATGGCAGGAGTCGTCATGGATGAGTCTCCCATGAACTGCTGGACCAATCATCAATCATTCGTAGAGTATAAAGGTCAATGGTACTTGTTCTATCATCAGGATGCCTATTCTCCAAAATTTGATAAAAACCGGTCAATTTGTGCCGACAGTCTTTTCTTTAATGCTGATGGTACCATGCAGAAAGTAACACCTACTTTACGTGGTGTTGGGGTTACCAGTGCAACAAATAAAATTGAAATCGACCGATACAGCAATAAAAGCGATAACAGTGCGTCTGTCGCTTTTCTGGATACCGTGAACACCTTTAATGGATGGAAAACATTGCTCGACAGTAAAAATGCCTGGGTTCAATACAATACAGTTGATTTCGGCAAAGAAAAGCGGAAAAAGGTGCAGGTCAAAGCTTTTTCTGAAAAAGGGAGCATTTTGCAGATCCGCCTGGATAAAGCCGACGGACTGGTGATTGCTGAAGTTAAAGTACCCCAAGGAACAAATTGGAACACAGTTGAAGCAAAAGTATCTAAGTTTCAGGCAGGAATTCATAACATGGTTGTGGTACTGAAAGATGAAAATCGGGTTGAAATTGATTGGGTACAGTTTAAATAAACCCTTTCAAACCATCCACCCAATCAGCAGAATTAAAAATTTGTCATTTTTACTATAAATCTTAAAATTCCTATAAACTAATAACAAATGAAAGACTCACAAAAAATTTCAGTATTCGAAAAAATTGGCTACAGTTTGGGCGATTTGGCTGCTAACCTGGTTTTTCAAACATTAATTACCTATTTAGCTTATTTCTATACCGATATCTATGGTCTTAAAAGCAACGATGCATCAATAATAATGCTTGCTGTAGGTTTAACTGCTGCATTTATATTTAATCCAATAATCGGAGTATTGGCCGACCGGACCAATTCGAGATGGGGGAAATTTAGACCCTGGATATTGTACACCGCCATTCCTTTGGGCATTGTTGCACTTCTTGCATTTTCAACACCAAATTTTGCCTACAAAGGGAAACTCATATATGCTGCTGCAACTTACTCTCTTTTGTTGATGTTATATGCCTCAAGTAATTTACCATACTCCGCATTGAGTGGTGTAATAACAGGCGATATGGGCGAACGGAACAGTATTTCTTCGTACCGTTTTGTGGCAGTAATGTTTGCCCAGTTTTTTGTTCAGGTGTTTATGTTGCCGATTATTATATACGCCGGTCACGGAGATAAGGCAGCCGGGATTGAAACAGTAATGACATGGATGGCCATTGTGGGTACGATCATGTTATTGATCACCTTTTTTACAACCAGGGAGCGCATTGTTCCAACGCTGGAACAAAAATCATCTATAAAAGAAGACCTGTCGGATCTTGTGAAGAACAAACCCTGGCTGATCATGCTAAGCTTAACCATTTTGGTGTTCATTACCCTTGCCATGAAAGGTGGTTCGTATGTATTCTATTTTAATAATTATGTGGATAAGGCTGCCTTAGCTAATTTTATTAGTCCTGTTATTTCTGCCTTGTCTGATTTAGGAATTAATTTCTTTGGTTCAGATCCTGCAGCTGCCGGTTTTGGTTTGTTCAACGCCGGAGGGATTATTTTCATGATTGTCGGAATCTCATTTTCAAAAAAGCTTGCAGATAAATATGGCAAACGGGATGTATTTAAATATGGATTACTCGTTGCTACCCTTTTCGTTCTGATCTTTGTTTTCTTCAAACCGGAGAATGTGATCTTAATGTTCGGTTCGCAAATTTTGCATGGATTTTTCTATGGCTTAACTATTCCTATTCTTTGGGCCATGATTGCCGATGTTGCCGACTATTCAGAAATGAGAACTAACCGCAGGGCAACTGCAATCATCTTTTCAGCGATGATGGTAGGTCTCAAAGCAGGGCTCTCAATCGGGGGTGCTTTGGTTGCGTGGATTTTAGGTTTATACGGATACATTGCTAAAGAAAGCGCAGTTGCCGGGCAGGAGATTATTCAACCTCATTCTGTCTCCGAAGGAGCAAGATTGCTTGTGAGTGTTTATCCTTCAATTACATTCCTATTAGGCGTGGGCTTGCTTTTCTTCTATGTCATTGATAAGAAAATGGAAGTGAAAATTGAAGCAGAATTGAAATCCCGCAGGAAAGGAAACGCATAACAGTGCCAGATCAATTAAACTCAATTCATAATGGAAATCAAAATTTTTTCCGCAATTACGGCCCTGGTTTTTCTGACATCCATACAAACCATGGCTCAAAAAACTTTGGCTGATGCTACCAAAGGAAAATTTCTGTTTGGTGTAGCAATCAATTCTCAACAAGTTGATGGCGTTAACCCCATCGAAACGGAATTGATTGCTAAAGAATTCAGCGCTGTTGTTGCCGAAAATTGCATGAAACCCCAACCCATTCATCCGGAAGAAAATCGATATGTATGGGATAATGCTGATAAACTCGTTGCTTTTGGAGAAAAAAACAAACAGGCTGTGACTGGTCATTGCCTGATCTGGCATTCTCAAATAGGCCGATGGTTCTTTATTGATGCCGATGGAAAAGATGTGTCTCCCGAAGTATTGAAAGAAAGGATGCGACAGCATATTTCTACAGTCGTTGGTCGGTATAAAGGTCGCATAAAAGGCTGGGACGTAGTAAATGAAGCATTTGAAGACAACGGCGAATACCGTAACAGTAAATTTTACCGGATTCTTGGAAAAGATTTCATTAAATATGCTTTCCAGTTTGCTCACGAAGCCGATCCGGATGCGGAATTGTACTACAACGATTACAATGTGGAAACACCAGCCAAATGCGATGCGATAGTCGGACTGGTAAAAGAACTCAAAGGCGCCGGATGCAGAATTGACGCGGTTGGTTCACAGGCACACTGGCACATGAATTCACCTTCACTTGAAGCTACAGAAACCACCTTCAAAAAACTCAAGGATGCAGGCGTTCACATCCTGATTACAGAATGGGATATTTCAATTCTCCCAAGTCCGTATGAAGGTGCAAACATTTCTGCTAATTTCAAATATTCCAATGAGATGGATCCGTATCGTGAAGGAGTTCCAGACGCTGTTCAACAGAAATGGAATAAACGCATGTTGGATATGTTCGGACTCTTCCTCAAATACAATGATGTTGTTGATCGCGTAACCATTTGGGGTTTGACTGATAATACAACCTGGCTGAATAATTTCCCGATCCGGGGGAGAAAAGATTATCCTATGCTTTTCGACCGCAATAACCAACGCAAACCGGTAGTTGACGAAATGATTAAAATGGCAAAAAAATACAAAACGAAAAAATGAAACGAGTCATTAGTGGAATTCCCTTAAACAGTGGATTGATTAAAATGACGAGTTCCATCTGGCGATTAAAAAACAAATTATAAACAGATGAAAAAGGCGAAATACTTAGTTGAGAATGATTTTATGGCCGATCCGGCCGTTCATGTATTCGAAGGAAAATTGTACATTTATCCTTCACACGACCGTGAATCGGGTATTCCTGAAAATGATAACGGTGACCATTTTGATATGAATGATTACCATGTTTTCTCCACTTCTGATATCGAAAACGAGCCGCTGACTGATCATGGTGTTGTGCTTAAAGTAAGTGATATTCCGTGGTCCGGACGTCAGTTGTGGGATTGTGACGTTGCATTCAAAAATGGCAAATACTACATGTATTATCCACTGAAAGATAAAACCGATATTTTCCGTTTGGGAGTGGCTATTTCCGACACTCCGGCAGGCTCGTTCATTCCTCAGCCCAATCCGATCCGGGGAAGTTACAGCATCGACCCTGCAGTATTTGAGGATACCGATGGAACCCACTACATGTATTTTGGTGGTTTATGGGGAGGACAATTACAACGTTACAAGGATAATAAGGCACTGGAAAGTGCTTATTTGCCTTCAGGAGAAGAATTGGCAGTGCCATCCCGGGTGGTTCGGTTGTCGGACGACATGCTTGGTTTTGCTGAAGAACCCCGTCCTGTTACGATCCTGAATCAGGATGGAACTCCGATGAAAGCCGGACAAACAAACCGTTTCTTCGAAGCCTCGTGGATGCACCGTTATAAGGACAAGTATTATTTCTCCTATTCGACAGGCGATACCCATTTATTATGCTACGCAACCGGAGATAATCCTTATGGACCGTTTACCTATCAGGGCGTGATGCTTACTCCGGTTGTCGGATGGACAACTCACCATGCGATTACGGAGTTCAAAGGAAAATGGTACTTATTTCATCACGACAGTGTTCCTTCAGGAGGAAGAACCTGGTTGCGTAGCCTGAAAGTGGTCGAAATTGAATACAATGATGACGGTACAATTAAAACACTTGAGGGAACTGACTAATTAAATAATTCGACGTATGAAACGGACATTAATTGCTGAAAAGAAAGAGGTCACTGAAAGTTCAAATCACATCTTTAAATTATTTTTTACGTCTCTTTTACTCATTTCCATGACCTCTTTTGGCAAGGTAAAACTACCACAACTTATTCAGGATGGGATGGTCCTTCAGCGCGATGCCCGTGTAAAAATCTGGGGATGGGCATCGGTTGGAGAAAAGGTGGCACTTCACTTCAATAACCAATTGTTTAATGCTGTTACAGGCAAGGATGAAAAGTGGGAAATCACACTTCCGGCACAAAAAGCTGGCGGTCCTTTCACTATGGAAATCATTGCAAACAATCGCATTTTACTGAAAGACATTTTGTTTGGCGACGTATGGCTTTGCTCGGGACAGTCGAATATGGAATATCCCATGAACCGATTAACCGACAGGTATGCCGATGTTATTGCCAGGTGCGAAAACAGTAAAATCCGGCAGTTTAAGGTGTTTCAGGTGTACGATTTCAATTCACCAAAGGACGATTATTCCTCAGGAAATTGGGTTCCAGTAACTTCCAAAACCATTCTTGATTATTCTGCAGTAGCCTATTTTTTTGCCCGCGATTTATACGAGAAATACGATGTACCCATTGGGATTATCAATGCCAGCGTGGGTGGTTCTCCTGCCGAAGCGTGGATGAGTGTTGAAGCATTAAAGGAATTTCCCGGCTATCTCGCCGAGGCCGAAAAGTTCAAAAATCAGTCATACATCGATCAAATCCAGACCAGAGAGCACAAAGCAAGCAATGACTGGTATGCAAAGTTAAACCAAACCGATAAAGGATTACAATCACGTCCAACCTGGAAAGACCCGGCTTTCAATGCAACATCGTGGCCAACAATGCTAGTTCCTTCCTATTGGGCGGAACATGGTTTGGGTGAGGTTAACGGAGTGGTGTGGTTTCGAAAAGAAATTGAAGTTCCCGCTTCGATGATCGGGAAACCTGTCCGTTTGTTCATGGGCCGCATCGTCGATGCTGACTCGGTTTTCATCAATGGGAAATTGGTAGGAACCACTTCCTATCAATATCCTCAACGTAAATACCATGTACCCGCGGGTGTGCTTCAAGCCGGTAAAAACTCGATCGTGATAAGGATAATCAGTAATTCAGGCCTCGGAGGTTTTGTCAAAGAAAAGCCCTACCAGCTATTTAATGAGAAAGATACAATTAACCTGGCTGGAAACTGGCTATATCAGTTGGGATGCACCATGGCACCTGCTCCCGGGCAAACCTTTGTGAATTGAAAACCTACCGGATTGTATAACGGCATGTTGGCTCCTGCAAACAATTATGCCATCAAAGGTGCATTGTGGTATCAGGGTGAATCGAATGCAGAACGCTACCAGGAATATCAAAAATTACTGACGGCATTAATCGCTGATTGGCGGCTGAAGCACAACCAGGGAAATTTCCCTTTCATCATTGCGCAACTTCCCAACTTTATGGAGGCAAAGGATCAGCCATCGGAAAGTAGTTGGGCTTCGTTTCGGAACGCCCAGTTGAAGACATCACTTTCAGTTGAAAATACAGCACTAACCGTCAATATCGATTTAGGCGATTGGAACGATGTTCATCCGCAAAATAAAGAGGAGGTAGGAAGACGATTGTCTTTGGCTGCAGAACGATTAGCATATCACGATAAAAATGTGGTAGCTTCGGGCCCAATCTATCAGTCTATGAGCGTGAAAGGAAATAAAGTTGAACTCACTTTCACTAATTGCGGAAGCGGATTAGTGACTAAAGATGGAAAAGTATTGAAACAGTTTGCCATTGCCGGAATAGGCAGTAAATTTGTTTGGGCACAAGCCAAAATCGTGGGCAACAAAGTCATTGTTTGGAATGTAGCCATTTTGAATCCGGTGGCTGTGCGCTATGCCTGGGCAGACAACCCCGAAGGTGCTAACTTGTATAATACCGAAGGGTTACCTGCATCGCCGTTCAAGACAAATGAATAATCTTTAATGAATTTATAAATGAACAAAGCTTTTGAAGTTAAAAATCCAGACTTTGCGTTAAGTCCCTATTCAGGGATGACAAAAAAACATTATATAGAATTGGCAAAGTATTTATTGGAGAGGGCTTTCGTCCATGTTGATTCCATTGATGCACCGTTGTCATTTCCATCGGTTCCCGGCAAAACATATCCTGAGCCAAATGCTCCGGAATGGCGCTATCGCTCACTTGAGTTTGAATCCCTTGAAAGGACCTTTACCCTTGCCGGCCCTTTAATCCATATCGACCCAGAAACGACGATTAAAGGTATCAATCTTCGGGATTACTACTCCTTGCAAATCTACAATGCCCTTACACCCGGACATCCCAATTCACTGCCATTACCAGAAGATTTGCCCGACTCCAACTACCAGTTTACATGTGAGTTTGGAGGATTGTTTAAAACACTGCTACTGATGCCCGACACCATTTGGTTTCACTTTACTGCAAAGCAAAGGGATGAGATGGTAATAACCGTTTCAAAATGGGCTCACCACAGAACGACTCAAAACAATTGGCGGATTTTTAATATTATCACCCTTTCATTTCTCAAAAAGTATGGATATGAGATAGATGATAATTTGCTGAAAAATCATCTTTTATGGGTAGCATCCTATCATTCAGGTAATGGCTGGTACCTAGAGCAAACCTATAATTACTATTCGATCAGTCTTTTCATTGTTTATACAACTATTTGGAACAGAACCTTTGGCGATGAATACTACCCGGAGATCGCGGAAACTATTGAGAAGTCGGCACAGAAATTAATGGAATCCCTCACCAGCTTTTTTGGAAGAGATGGCTATATCAATATGTGGTCCAGAAGTATTTGCTATCGGACATGGGTTTCAGGGGCATTCCCTGTTTCTTTTATGTTGAAAGATAAAACCCTTTTGGATGCAGGTTGGGCCAGGCGGCTTTGTTCAGGATCCCTGTTGCAATTTGTTACGCGTGAAGATTTCTATTGCAATGATATCCCAAGCCTTGGATTTTACGGACAGAAGGAATACATGGTGCAAAACTATAGTTGCGCTGGCAGTCCTTTTCTAATGTTTCTCCCCTTTATCTGCCTTTCACTCCCGGATGATTCACCCTTTTGGACCGCTGAAGAAAACGAGGGGATTTGGGAAATACTGGGAAACAATTCCCATAAAGTTGTTCTTGAAAATCTGGGACTTGTTCTTGTTAATCACGGGAAAACAGGTACATCTGAAATAATCCCGGGAAAGGTTTACTACGACGATCCAAACTATTCCAAGCTTGTTTACAACACACATTTCCCATGGGAAGACTATAATCCGCAGGGTGGCACATCGATGGAATACAGTTTCCGCAGTCAGGATCCAAGAGATTTAAGAGGTGACGATGTCAATTTCTACCTTACCGGTAAAACAGTGGAAAACGATTCTGAAAAAAACAGGTCATTTACGATATCGCAAAGCATGTTTTTTAACGGAGTACGAAAGGATGTTTTATACCGGCAGGCTATCATGCGAAGGCCACCAAATAATGGGGTGGGATATATCATTGATCTGGCTGAAATAACCATTCCCGGTGGAGTTATCCGGGTTGACCGTTCTAGGCTTGCTTTTGAGTATGAATTAACCCTTGGGCATTTCGGCATGCCGCACATTAATGGCCAGAAGGCTGTAATTAATCAATTTGAAGATGAAACCAAAAAGGTAATGACAGCATCCATTCCCGGAAGAAGAATAGCGCTGATCACCTATAACGGTTGGGATACACTGGCTAGTCTGGTCCATAATAACCGAAATGCAGAAGCCGATGAGAGTACTGTCATCTATGCGTCTAAAAAAAGGATGGCAAAAAATCCTGCCATGGAATTAATGATCACGGTCATGTTGCATAAAATGGATGACAATGAATGGACCGAAGAGGAATTATCGCCCATAAAGGATATCAAAATCATGGATATTACGACAACTTATTCGGCTTTGGGGGCAACAATTACCCTATACAATAACGAGAAATATGACATTGATTTTAAAGACATCGATGGGAAAAGGACTTGTTAATATATTCATACTATTGATCGGATTGAATTTAGCGTTGAGGGATCCGGCGAAATAGTGGCAACCGATAACGGCGATTCATATAACCTTGAATCCTTTGCTTCACACACCCGTGAAGCCTTTAATGGATTGGCTTTGGTGATCGTCCGTTTCAAGGCCGGCAATTCGGGAACGATTACAGTGACGGCAAAATCTTCGGGGCTGAAGGACACCACTGTAATAATAAAAAGTAAATAAATGGACTGAAAATAAATGAACCATCATTTAATATAGCCTCACTTTTTTTCATGGAAAAGCCTCTCAAGGAGAGGAGCGTGCAAGATGTGTTTTTGCATAAACAAAAACCTCTTGATCGTTCCTGAGACGGGTCCTTAATTTTTTTCGAAATTTTTTGTTAAACTCACTTTACAGATTTTAGATGGGTTAAAAATTGGGGCCCAAAAATTATCGGATAACGAAATAAGAATTATTTGGCAACCATGCATGGATCAACTTTAAAGGGGGATCAGATCAAATTGCTTTTAGATAAGGTCTTGCAAAAATGAAAATTAAGCCTTAAAATAAGCTTTGATTCCCAACCTTCACTAAAATCAATACTGTCATTTTATCCATTAGGTTGAATTCATGGATATTTGACTAATTTTATTTCCGAAATGAAATCAGCATTAATGAGAATTTTCCTGTCGGGTTTGTTTTTTTTATTGTTTTTTACAAGCAGCATTTCGGCTGAAAATCGGTTAATAAGAATTGACTTTGCTGCTGGAAACCGCGATCAGTCTGCTGTGATACATTCTATCTGTCAGGATTATCTGGGATACATTTGGATTGGTCAAAGTAATGGTTTATACCGTTTTGATGGGTATGAATTTAAAAAAATACCCACAGTTTCTGAATCGGAATTTGGAATCAGCAATAACAACATCAGCTGTATTTTTGAAGATTCTGATAGTTTGTTGTGGATCGGTACCAAAGGAGGCGGGTTAAATTTGTACAACCGAAAAACCGATAGCTTCACGTTTTTCACCCGCGAATCGAAAAACCAACAGCAAAAATTATTCAATGACATTTCGTCAATTTATGAAGATCCATATAAGGTTTTGTGGATTGGCACAGATGGTGGAGGATTGAACCGACTGGATAAAAAGAATTTTTCGTTTACACAAATTATTGATCCTGAGAATAAAGCCGGGAGTTCTAATGAAAAGGTTTTGTCTGTCTATCGCGGTTCGCCCGACGATATCTATATTGGAACATGGGAAAACGGACTTAAAAAAATTAACCTTAAAACAGGAAAGTGGGAGCGTATGTTCCATGATTTGGATCGCTTTCCATTAAATTCAAGGAGAAACATCTGGTCGATCACTGATTTAGGTTCCGGCAAATTACTTTTAGGAACTTTCGGCGAAGGAGCACTGCTCTTTGATAAAATTACGCATCAGGTTAACAAGCTAAAAGCGGTGAAGGGAACCAGGGTGTTTTGTTGTTCCCGGGATGTCGATGGTTCTATCTATTTGGGTACAGAGTTAGGTCTCGAAATAGTCAAAAACGACGTAGGTGAAATTCAGGGTTCGCCCGATGAAATCAGAACAATAACCTTCGACCGCGACGGTCATTTGTGGGTGGGGCAACAGCAAAATCTCTGGGCTTTAAAGAAAATACTACCATTCTTCGAGACACCAAAAGCTACTTCAGGAGTCGTTTGTTCTACTTTGTACCTTGACAATCAATCTTTTATGTGGCTTGCCTTTCCTGAGAAATTGGTGCAAATGAATTTAAATGATTGGTCCTCAAAGGATTTCCCTCTTCCCGAAAAAATATCTGTGAACATGATTTCGGACTGGAATGCTGAAATACTGGTCCTTGCCACAAGCGAAGGTGTTTTGTTCTTCGATAAGCAAAAAGGCAAATTGGTACAACTTCCGGCTCAATCACCCAAATTTCTGGAATTTGTTAAAGGAAATGCGTTTTTTTGCGCACTAACTCCTGATTCAGCAAAATGGATCAGCACGCTTGGAACGCTTTATTACAAGGGAACAGCAGAAGAGCAATTCATATCTGAGGAACGACTTCCCCCTTTTTCGATGTCGCACTACGTTTCATCTGTTATTCAGGATGACGATGGTTCTGCCTGGCTTGGCACTTTTGGTGGAGGGTTAAATCATATAAATGTGAAATCAGATCACGTTGAGACATTCAAACAAAACTTTGTATCAAAAGTCGGTCCGAGCAATAATTTTATTGAGTGTATGGCATGGGATCGCTCACACCACCTGTGGATTGGTACCCACGATGGCCTCAATCTGATGACCGATTCTGGTTCAGGAAAATTCAGATCATTTACAGTAAAAGACGGTTTGCCCAACAACGAAATCAATTGCATGGTTACCGACCACAATGGTACCCTTTGGATTGGAACGAGTAAGGGGTTGTGCCGTTTGAATGTAGAAAAAATGGAATTCCGGATTTTTGGAATCGAAGATGGATTGCCATCAATGCAATTCTTAAAGCACGCTGCTTTTCTGCTAAAAAATGGCAATATTGTTATGGGAACAGCGCAAGGTGCAATTCAATTTGATCCAAATAATATCCCCGGAGAGCAAAATGTATCTACAGTTTTTTTTCAGTCGTTTCAGTTGTTTAATGAAGAGATACATCCTGCAGAAAACACTTTTTTAGCGCAAAATACACTCTTTACCAAAACAATCCGATTAAGCTATAAACAGAATTATTTTGGGGTGAGTTTTACTTCGCTCCCTTTTTTCAGGAAAGAAAATACAAGCTATTCCTATCAGCTGGTAGGAGTCGATCAGGATTGGCAATTAACGAGATCAAATTCAATAAACTACACCAACTTACAACCTGGCGAATACCTTTTAAAGGTAAAATCAGTCATTGGAACCTATACTTCGGACATACGAACGCTGCAAATCGTTATACTTCCACCCTGGTGGAAAAGCAGAGCAGCATATTGGATTTATACTGCAATGATCATTTTGAGTCTGTTCTTGAGTATTTACCTGGTTGTTGGAATAGAACGAAGAAAAGGACTTGTCAGGCTTCAGAAATTTAAAATGCGAAAAGATCAGGAGATGAATGATCTGAAATTTGCCTTTTTTTCGCAGGTGTCAAACGAACTTAAAAATCCGCTCACGCTTTTAATGAACCCACTGAATGAATTGACGAAATTGGTTAAAACGAGCGACCCGGTATGGAATAGTAAATTAACAGTAATGCAGTCAGGTGCGTTTCAGATAAATCAAATTCTGGAACAGCTGGTTGATTTTAAGAAGATTGGAACAGGAGAGCATCAGCCAGATCTTTTGGCTGGCGACGTTTCAGCGCTCTTAAACCGGATTTGTCAGAAATATGCCGCCTGTGCAAAAAACGGAAGAAAAATATTTCATTTCAATATAAGTCCCGACGCGGTATTTGCCAGCTTTGATGCTACTTTAGTTACTAAAATTCAGGGAAATGTGATCGATTTCTTCTTTAACCGATCGGTGGAAAACAGCGAAATTCATTTTGAATCAACCGTTATCTCGATTGATGAAAAGCCATTTCTATTGGTTTCTGTTTTTGATCAGGTGGGTGGCTTAACACCACGACAATTGCAATTACTCCTTGAACCGTTTTCAGGAGGAGATTCCGGATCCTTGTATGGCTTTGGACTGGCAATTACCAACGAATTGGTAAAACTTTGTCAGGGTAAAATGCGGGTTTTCAATTTTGGCGAAGGATTAAAAGCTGAGATTCAATTACCTCTGACTTTAATTAATGAAAAAACTTTTACGGCAATCGCTAATCAGAAAACTGTATTTGACAAACCTGTCGTATTGTTGGTGATTAGTCATGCAGAATTGAGGTTTTATTTATCCAAATCATTTAACCTTGAATATCAGGTTGTTGAAAGTGATTTTGCTGAAAAAGCGATTACGGCAATGGAGGAAAAAATGCCTGATTTGATTATCTGTGACTACGAACTGAAAGGAATGGATGGGTTGCGGTTTTATATGCAAATAATTGAGAATCCAAAGACAGAAAGTATTCCATTTATTTTACTCAGTGACGAGGCTGATCAGATAATTAAACTTAAAGCACTTCATGCAGGTGTTCTTAGTTTTATTGTGAAACCGTTCAATGTTGAAGAAGTGCAGGCCATTGTCAGAAACTATTTTTCAACCCGTAAAACCCTGAAAAAAGAATTGACATCCGACAGTCAATCGATTCAACTGCGCAATGTCGAAATTAACAATACGCAGAAAGAATTACTGGACCGACTGCTTGCATTCATGGAAAAAAACTATCCCGATCCAAGTCTTAGTGTTGAACTTCTTTGTGCCGAATTGGAAATGAGCAGGCCACAACTTTACCGTAAACTTCAAAACTTAACTGGCCTTTCTGTTCAGGAATTTATTAAAAGTTTTCGCTTGAAAAAAGCCGCCGCATTTTTACGCTCTGGAGAACAAAGGATTTCGGATGTGGCATACCAAACCGGTTTTTCTGATCCGCAGCATTTCAGTAAAAGTTTTAAGAGTCAATTTGGTGCATCACCTTCCCAATATGTTGCACAACACAAGAGCTGAACGATTCAACCCCTATTATTGAGATCCATGGACAAGTGATTTCCCTTTAAATCGCCTTTCTTGCATGTTGTAAACCAAATAAAACATTCAGCATGCAAGGGATTATTTTCGACATCCAACGATTTGCCTTACACGATGGTCCGGGTATTCGTACTACTGTTTTTATAAAAGGTTGTCCCCTTCTTTGCAAGTGGTGTTGTAATCCTGAATCTCAGGAAATGAAAGAACAACTGGCATACGATTCAAAGAAATGTAACAATAGCCTTGATTGTGTTTCGGTATGCAAGCCTGAAGCGCACAGTTCTCTTTTTGGATACCATAGGTTTAACCGCTCATCATGTACTAGTTGCGGCGAATGCGCTAACGTTTGCAATAATGATGCTCTCAAATTTTACGGTTACCGCAAGACCAGCGATGAAATTATAAAAGAGGTGCTTAAGGACAAAGATTACTTTCGGAATTCTGAAGGTGGACTTACCCTTTCGGGAGGTGACCCGTTGCATCAGGTTTTATTTTCTACCGAAATCCTGAAAAAAGCAAAAGCCGAAAACATACATACCTGCATCGAAACCTCCGGTTTTGCTGAGCGCATTAAAATGGAAGAAATTGCTGCATATGCAGATCTGTTTTTGTACGACTATAAAATGACAGACGACAAGCAGCACTTAAAATATATAGGTGTTTCAAATCAGAAAATCATTGAAAATCTGGCCTTGCTGGCGATCCTGAAAAAGGAGGTTATTTTGCGTTGCATCCTTGTTCCGGGGGTGAATGACAACGAGCAGCATTTCAGGGCAATTGCCAATTTATCAAACAAATATGCGAATATCAGCAAAGTGGAGCTGATGCTTTACCACGATTACGGAAGTCACAAGTATGCGCCGTTGGACATGGAATATTGGCCCGATGCTCCTGCCGGTTCAACCTCAAAGGCAAAAGGAGAAGAATGGCTTTCTGCAATTAAAAGATTTGGTGGAAAAAATATTTTCATCGGTTAAGAATGAAACGGAATGTAACCCTCATAACCGCAGTATCGATTGTCGTAACCAATATGATTGGAACAGGCATCCTGACGACTCCCGGCGTGCTTAGTTCTTATCTGACAGGCACCGGACAGGTTATGCTGGTATGGATAGCCGGTGGAATTATTGCTCTTCTGGGCGCAGTGGTATATGGGCAGATGGGTAGTTTAATGCCACATTCCGGAGGCGAATTCCATTATCTCTCACGCATTTATCATCCAAAACTTGGGATGGCAGCGGGTTGGGTGTCGGTAATTGCCGGATTTGCTGGACCAATTGCTCTTTCTGCAATGGCTTTTTCAAAGTATATGATGAACCTTCCATTTGTTCATCAACTGTTTAGCGATACAATCTCAGTTGATCTCCGTGAAAAAATAATTGCTTTGTTGCTGATTTTCTCACTCAGCCTATTTCATATTTTCAGAAAACATACAGCCTTGAATTTCCAGGTTGTAATAACCGTTTTTCTAATTGCTTTCCTTCTGCTAATCAGCTTCTGGGGTTTCAACTACAGCATGGACAGTCATATGCAGAGTGAATCATCTTCATATTCCGGAATTGAAAAAAACTTTGGAATGGCGCTGTTGCTTTCGGTTTATTCCTATACGGGCTGGAATGCTTCATGCTATTTTGCTGGAGAAATCCGAAATCCTAAACGAAATCTGCCATTAAGTCTGTTTCTCGGCGTTTCGCTGGTAATGGGTCTTTATCTGGCAGTAAATTATGGGCTTATGAATGTATTAGGTATACAGCAATTAAGCGGACAAGTCGATTTTTTATCGGAGCTGGGGAATAAATTAAGCGGGAGGATAGGAAGTCAGTTAGTTTCAGCTACAGTACTGGTGATTTTGCTTGCCAGTATCAGTTCCATGATTTACACGGGATCGCGAATTCCATTGCTTAAAAAAAAGTCAATTTCGGGGCAACATCCTGATCTTGGCCGAAAAGGCATTATAAAGATGTATGTACTTCAGATCAGCATTGCCTTGCTGTTTATATTATTCACTGGATTTCTGCAATTATTACTGATTCTCACGTTTGTGCTTACCTTCTTTTCCATCCTGACTGCTTTCGGCATTTTTCTTCTCCCGTGGAAAAGGCTGAGGGTTTCCAAAATTCATGAAGAGTTGGTGAAATTTTCTGCGGCTGTATTGTTGGTTGTCCTGGTCTGGCTGGTATCAAACAGTCTGGGAGAATTCAGAGACATTGAATTTTGGACACTTCTGATTGCGACCCTGACTTTTGTCGGTTTTGTTATATTCCGGTTTTTCAGAAAGCGCTTTGGAAAATATGAGGTGAATAAATTCAATATAGACTTAGCTAAAAGCAAATAAAACCAAATGAATATCTATAAAATACAAACAGTATGAACGATTTATCGAGAAGAAAATTTCTAAGTTTAACAGCTCAGGGGGTAATCATTTCGGCTTTTTTACCTTCGGCTTTGCAGGCAGCTATGTCAAATAAACCAGCAGTAGTTGCAGTCATGAAAAATTGGAACCGGTTCCAGTCTGATCCTAATGCTTACATCTCTCAGATGAAGCTATTTACTGATACCTATAAAAAGTATTCCAAAGTATCAACTTCTGCCCGTGAAATTGAATGTCTGAAAATACAATATCCAATGTATTTCTGCGATATTCAGGAGAATGATTTGTTTGCCGGCCGCGAGCGCAAACCGCTCATTGGGTTTATGGCGCAGGGAACCGCTTCATTTGGATACTATTATGATGATATTGCATTGAGAAAATTTCTTGATGACCCGAAAATAAGTCAGGAGAATAAAGCTATTGTAGCTGATTTAATCTCATTCTGGAAAAATGAAAACAGTAATCAGCAATGTCGCGATGCTTTTCCGTCAAAAATGAAAGCAGTTTTGAACTCAGAGGGCTGGCAAACCGAACCTTTGATTGCCTCACCACTTTATAGAATGTCGGGAACTCAATGTGATTTCGACAAGCTAATCAGGTTGGGGATTCCGGGTCTAAGAAAGGAAATTGAATCGTACAAATCGAAAACGACAAAAGGCGGTGAAAGCTATTCAGTTTACGAAGGCATGGAGAAAGCGCTCAACCTTTTTGGTGAAGTGGCAAACTATTATGCTGATATGGCAGTTATTCAGGCTAAAACGGCTTTGCCTGACCGAAAGAAAGAGCTTTTAATCATGGAGAAAGTTCTACGTAAAATTGCCACGCAAAAACCGGAAACTTTGCGCGAAGCCATTCAGTTAATGTTTCTGTATGCCGATATCACCGGAACTATCAATTATGGACGAATGGACGAATATCTTGGTGATATTTATGCGTCAGAATTAAAGCAGGGATCTTTAACAAAACCAGAAGCCATTCGCTTAATGAGCAATTTGTGGAATGTGATTGATGCTAAAGGAAATGTGTGGGATTCGCGTGTAATCGTAGGAGGGAAAGGTCGCCGTAATGAGAAAAATGCCGATCAGTTCGCACTTCTGGCGATGGAAGTAACCGAAAAAGTAAGAAGTATCACACCTCAGTTCACGCTTCGTTTTTACAAAGATCAAAATCCGGCACTTTACAAAAAAGCACTGGATGTGATCGGTACTGGTAATCCTTATCCGATGATTTATAATGACGAAGTAAATATTCCTTCAGTTATGAATGCGTTCAAAATTCCTTATGAAGAAGCCATTCATTATTTGCCTTTTGGATGCGGAGAGTACATTCTTTATCATCGAAGTGTGGGAACGCCAAGCGGTGTGATCAATTTACTGCAAGCTCTTTCTGTTACTATCCACAAAGGAATCAACCCGGTTTCGAAAAAGCCGGTGGGAGTGGGAGCTTCTGAACTTGGAACTTTTGACACTTTCGATAAACTATTTTCTGCCTATAAAAAGAACGTGGAATTGTACGTTGAGCAGTTAGCCTATCAGGAAAGGTTGGAATACGAAATTGCCGGAAAAGTTGCGCCGTTTTTATTTCTGAGTATGGTATTTGACGATTGCATTAAGCGTGGAAAAGGGATTTTTTCGGGCGGAGTCAGGTATTTGGGCGGAACGCTCGAAAGCTATGGAAATACCAATACTGCTGATAGTTTAGTTGCCATTAAGAAATTGGTTTACGAAGATAAGAAGCTTACGCTTGATAAAATTGTTGCTGCTCTGGATGCCAATTTTGAAGGGTATGGAAAAGAACGCCGCATGATGCTCGATGTTGCCAAATATGGAAATGATGAAAATTATGCGGATGATATTAAAGTTGAGGTAGACCGTCATATTTGTACCGTTACCCGGAATATGAGCGATAAGGCTGGTTTGGATTCGTATCTTGTAGTTATCATCAACAACAGCGCAAATACTACTATGGGACAGCAAACCGCCGCCACACCCGACGGACGGAAATCGTTTTCCTACATGGCAAACGCAAATGCACCGGTTGGTGGAGCTGATAAAAATGGTGTAACAGCTTTTCTCAATTCGATTGTAAAACCGGATACCAAAATACATGCAGGTGCGGTGCAAAACATGAAATTTTCGAAGGACATGTTTAGTACTTATCGCCCCAAGACCGAAGCTTTACTTAAAACCTATTGGGAAAAGGGGGGAGCACAGTGCATGATTAATTGTCTTGGTCGTGATGATCTGGAAAATGCGATGAAATATCCCGAAAAGTATGCCAGTCTGATTGTGCGCGTTGGAGGTTTCTGTGCCCGGTTTGTAGAACTGCCAAAAGAAGTCCAACTTGAGATCCTTAGCCGTACTTTGTATTAATCGATAGATTACGAATAGTTTATAATAATTACTTGCTGATGGGTGTAAAATCACTTAGTCGTAGTATTACCTGGAAACTGGCGCGTCGGATCGTTTTATCCTTGTTTTTTTTGATGACTTGTCTGTCTGTTTGGTATATTTTGCCTCGACAGCTGTCCGCTCAAATTCTGAACATCCAATTGGGGCCGGCAATTATCCGGCTTACAACTGGTTTAGCGGGATGGACAATCGCCGGAATTATTACTTTGGTTGTAATAGTTGTTGGATTTGGCAGGATTTACTGTTCAACTATTTGTCCATTGGGATTTCTCCAGGATATATCAATTTGGCTAGGAAAAATTCTGGGGATAAAACGCGACTATGAAATTGAAAAAATAAAACGGCTTAAAATACTTCGCATTAGCATCTTGGCAACAACAGTTCTTCTTTTGATTGCAGGAAGCGCTTTTGCAACTGGATTATTAGAGCCATTTTCCATTTTTTCGCGGTTTATGTTTTTTCTGAAAATACTCGTTAACGGACCGGTGAGCGGTTCGGTTTTGCCAATGACATTTATAGCTTTTACTATCTTAGCAATTGTATTACCTGCAATTAAACAGGGACGTTTTTTTTGCTCGTGGATTTGTCCGGTAGGAACCATGTTGTGGGTTTTTTCAAAATTTAGTTTGTTTAAGTTTCGAATTGATCAATCGGCGTGTAATCACTGCAATAAATGTCTGGTAAATTGTAAAGCCGGAGCAATTTCAATGCAAACGAAACTTATAGATCAGGCACTGTGTGTCGGCTGTTTTAATTGTTTGTCGGTTTGTAATCAGCAAGCAGTTAAAATTATTCCGCAAAGAAGCAAGAATAAAAGAGACAGGATTGATGCTGTAAATGAGGTTAAAATAGTCGGAATCAAAGAGAATAGACGAAGGTTTTTACGGCAGTTCAGTTCCGCCCTTTTTGTAATGTGCATTCCATTGAGTGTCATAAGTAGCAACGAATGGCAATGGATTCAATCAGGAAAGGTGAAGCTATTACCTGTTTTTCCGCTTGGTGCAATGAATTTGGAGCGTTTTAAAACTAAATGTACCGGTTGCATGCTTTGTGCCCAAAAGTGTCCTTCAAAAATTATCATTCCGTCGATCGGTTCCATTGATGGTTCTCCAATTCTACCTGTCCTGTATTTTAAAGATAACTATTGTCTGGAAGATTGTGTTGCCTGTTCACAGGTATGTCCAACAGGTGCCCTTCAGGAAGTTCGTGTTGAAGAAAAGAATACGACCAAAATGGCCTCACTGAGATTAGATTTGACGGCTTGCCAAATTGTGGCTGAAGGATTGGAATGTGCCATTTGTGCTGAAATTTGTCCGCTTCATGCAATTGAAATGAAAAGAAATTCAGATCAGAAGTACCCTATTCCTGTGATAATTCAGAATTTGTGCAATGGTTGCGGAAAGTGTCAGTTTCGGTGTCCGGTTAAGCAAAGTGAAAACATTTTTCTATTTACATCATGAATTGCGTATTTGGGCTATTCTAAATTTGGCGCAGTAATTCTCAACTGAATTATTACTCAAAATATTTTATCCTTTCAATTTTTCTTGCTTTCAATAGAAGGAAAACCCTCTCAGAAAGGCACTGAGATAAATCGGCGAGGAGCATGCAAGATGTGTTCTTATGGCCATAAAAACCTTTTGATCGTTCCTGTCGGGGGCTCATGTTGGATCTGGTGATTTCGTGCCTTTCTTCGAAGCCTCCAGTTGTGTTTTTAATGAAACAATCTTTTCATTGATGGCATTTATTTCAACATGTCCAAGTTTCTTGCGAAACTCCACAAAAAGAGAAGCATCAAAAGTTGGTTCAGTTGTAAAACTTGAATAGCCCAGAAAATATTGCATGTACATGTTCTCAGATATCTGATCAACTGTCTCTCTATCATCAAGATTGGTGAAATGTTTTATAATCAAAGAACCCAGAATAACTCTTGGGCTAAGAGGCGGTCTGCCAGTATTGCTGGTTCCAACATGCTTCAAATAAGTCCCACATATCTCATCCCAAGGGATCAGATTGGCAAGAACAACCCAGCGATTATCCGATTTTAATTGTTGACTAAATGGAGACTCAAATGCATCAATGGTAAGTTGCTTTGGACTAACGTAAACAGGAGTAGATGCACGCTTTCTTGTGGCTTTCTTCGTAATTCCTTGCACTTAGTTATCCAAAAATAGTGATAAATATCTAAATTACAATTCATATGGAGTTTCTAAGCAGGCCCTAAATAACAGAAACTGTAAAGCCATCATACTTATCACCCCTTTAATAACATTGTAAATATTGAACATTATTGAATGGCTGGATTGCATCCCAAATAATTTGAACTTATAAATCACAATACTTCGGTAAATTTTAAGCTGCAATTTTGCCGTAAACCAATAGTTCTTTGACAATTTTTTGATTTTTTGGCGTGTTAGGGTTTATAGCAAACATGCACATAAATCGTTCGAGCATCATATTGT
>Ga0209386_1000310_pt1 | contig 25084 bp, 23 predicted proteins | sample NGEPertwo_FD_184510 | JGI IMG/M metagenome (GOLD analysis project Ga0209386, IMG submission 184510) | Arctic peat soil microbial communities from the Barrow Environmental Observatory site, Barrow, Alaska, USA - NGEE Permafrost154B-two... | ecosystem: Environmental > Terrestrial > Soil > Wetlands...
GGGCTTTATTAGCCTTCGACGGATGTCTGAATTTCTTTGCGGGACCTTCTGATCCGCATTTCAAGGCATCCCTCAACTTCTACAATGTTCATTATGCCTATACGCATATTGTGGGAACAAGCGGTGGAAACACCGCCGATATGAAAGAAGCCCTTGTTTTGATGTCAGCCGGACTCGATCCAGCAGGATTGGTTACCCACATTGGTGGAATAAATGCAGTGATTGATGCCACGCTTCACCTTCCGGAAATTCCTGGTGGCAAAAAACTGATTTATAACCATATCGAAATGGCATTAACGCCAATCACCGAATTTGTAGAAAAGGGAAAAACAAATCCGGTATATGCCCGTCTGGCCGAAATCTGCGATCAATACAATGGACTTTGGAGTACCGATGCAGAAGCTTTCTTGCTGGAAAACGCAGAAGGTTTGCTTAAACAAACTGAATAAATTCAGAAACCAAACCGCTGTTCTATATCACTATAAAACTGGAAGGCACCCTTTAAAGGTGCCTTCTTTAATTGTCCAAATTTAGAAATTCTGATAGTTATTTGCTCGCTAATTGTCCTTTTTTAAACCACATAAATGAACCTACATTGTAATAGGAATCCTTGAGTTCAGGATTAGCTTGCAATTCTTTTTGCGTGTACGGGAATTGAGGGACCATTACGTCATCACCTAATTGCCAGTTGGCTGGAATAAGTACATGATCCTTACCTTTGACCGCTGTTTGAAGTGCAATAAGTGTCCGTTTAATTTCCTCCATATTTCGACCGATGCTCATTGGATAAAAATAGATTGCTTCGATCTTGTTTTGTGGATTGATGATAAAAACACCCCGCACATCTTTGGTTGTACTAATTGGCAGATGCAACATACCATATTCTTTCGAAATAGTCAAACGATTGTCGTCAACCAATGGAAACTTGATCTTTACAGGTAATTTGTCTTTGTAAGAAGTTTCTTCCAAGGCTTTCTTCCACATATAATGCTTTACCAACGTGTCGGTCGAAATAACTACCAACTTTGTATTGAGCTGTTCAAAATCATCCTGCATTTGAGCCAATGTCAAAATTTCGGAAGAGCAAACAGGTGTAAAATCACGGGGATGACTAAAAATAATTTTCCACTTTCGGCCATAGTCATCAGGAAAATGAAGAGGACCGGAAGTCGTTTCAGCAGTAAAGGAGGGAGCTTCATCACCAATCATTGGAATATTGGCACCCTTCCCTTGGGCCCATAAATAATTACCAGAGCAGAGCAAAAGCAATGCAACAAAAACTAATTTGATTTTCATAATAGAACAGATTTTTTTTACGCATTAATCAAGTAAACCGAACAAAATTTAAGGCGTATTTGGAGCTGGATTTAAAGCCCAATACCGGGTAGTATAATTTCCTAAGAATATTTTTAATAAATCACTATTTTTATTTAGACTTATTAAGCACAAATATAACCCCGGATAGAGCAGAAAACAAGTAAAATTCTAAAAATATCTGTTATAAATAACCAAAAATGCTATATGCTTAAATATCTGCATGATGCATTTCATATTCTACGCTTATTTAGAATCCAAAAACCTATCTAAACAAAATATAAATAAACTTCTATATATACATATATATATATTCTAAATATTATCGTAATATTTAGAATATCTTACGCAGCAGACCAAAAAGTTAGCGATCCACCTATAAAAAGAATTATCCCCTTAGATATACAATTCTTTCAGGCGATTACACCGGATCCAATCAGTTCATCTTCAAGATACCAGGCAGCAAACTGCCCGGAGGTTATTCCACGTTGTTCCACATCAAATAACACATAGGCACCATCACTCTTCATATAAAACCGACCTTTCTCAAGTGGTTGCCGGTAGCGGATCCTGAAGAGGAAATCCCGTTCATCACCATCATTCATTGCAAGATCTGGACGAATCCAATGGATATCATCTTTAGGAATAAATAATCCTTGTCGATATAGTCCGGGATGCTCTTTGCCTTCCCCAACATAGATAATATTGCGGACCACATCAGTTGCCAGTACAAAAAGTGGTTTTTCGAACCCGCCAATATTTAATCCCTTCCGCTGACCAATTGTATAAAAGTGTGCGCCATTGTGCTCCCCAATCACCTTTCCATTCCAGGGTTTATAAGGAAAAGGAGCACAAAGCTTATTGAAAAACGCTGGTTCTTTCGGAATTGTCTTCTTTTTGGACATGAAATCTGCTGAAATTTCAATCACATTTCCCTTTTTTGCAGCAAGCTTTTGCTGCAGGAAAACAGGCAGATCGACCTTACCCACAAAACAAATCCCTTGTGAATCTTTTCGTTCAGCGGTAATCAATCCCTGCTGACGGGCAATTTCACGAACTTCCGGTTTGAGCAGATGACCAACAGGAAACAGGGATTTAGACAGTTGCTGTTGATTGAGCTGGCACAGGAAATAGCTCTGATCTTTATTCTGGTCGGTACCCGCCAGTAAACGGTAATAGATGATTCCATTAATATCAATGGTTTCTCTTCTGCAGTAATGACCAGTCGCGACATACTTAGCGCCCAATTCCATCGCTTTTTCCATAAAGAGATCGAACTTTATCTCACGGTTGCATAGTACATCAGGATTGGGAGTTCTCCCCTTTTCATATTCCGAAAACATATAATCGACTACGCGTTTGCGATAGAAATCTGAAAGATCAACGACATGAAACGGAATATCCAGTTTCCTGGCGATCATTTCGGCGAATGTTACATCGTCCTCCCATGAACAACCAGCTGTGAGTGTTCCTGTGCTTTCCTTCCAATTAATCATAAACACACCAATCACATCATATCCCTCTTCTTTAAGAAGATAGGCAGCAACGCTTGAGTCAACACCTCCTGAAAGGCCTATAACAACTTTCTCTTTTATCATGCGGGTGCAAATTTACCGCTTTTGAATGACATTGGCCATTAACAAAATGAAAAGTAAACTGTTTGTTTAATAAAAGCAAAAATTCAAAATAAGTTAACTTTGTACGATGTTCAAACGACTATCTCACTTTATCAATAATATTGACCGGAAGGATTACCGGCCCAAGTTTGGAGGACTCGAAATTCTCAAGTTCCTTGGGCCTGGTCTTCTTGTCACTGTTGGGTTTATTGATCCTGGAAATTGGGCATCAAATTTGGGTGCAGGCGCTCAATTTGGCTATACACTTCTCTGGATGGTCACCTTATCAACGATCATGCTGATCATGCTTCAGCACAATGTGGCGCATCTTGGGATTGCAACCGGACTTTGCCTTTCGGAGGCGACTACCAAGTATATGAAGCCCCGTTATTCAATTTCAGTGCTGGTGTCAGCAATCCTGGCTTCAATTTCAACCTCACTTGCTGAAATTCTGGGCGGTGCAATTGCCTTACAAATGCTGTTTAATATTCCAATGCGGGCAGGTGCAATCCTTGTCGTCGTTTTTGTCCTTATCATGCTCTTTACAAATGGGTATCAGATGATCGAGAAATGGATTATTGCTTTTGTTTCGGTCATCGGGCTTTCGTTTTTATACGAGCTGTCGCTTGTAAATATCGATTGGGATACCGCCATCAAATCGTGGGTAACGCCAAGTTTTCCAAAAGGATCGATGGTTATAATAATGAGTGTACTGGGAGCTGTTGTAATGCCCCACAATCTTTTCCTCCACTCGGAGATTATTCAAAGCCGTCAGTGGAACCTTCAGGATGAAAAAACGATTAAAAAAAGGCTGAATTACGAGTTCCTCGACACTATCATTTCAATGCTTATCGGTTGGGCGATCAACAGTGCGATGATCTTACTCGCTGCGGCAACATTTTATAAAGTCGGAACAATGGTCACTGAATTACAACAAGCCAAGAGTCTGCTTGACCCTTTATTAGGGATTCATGCGGGTATCGTTTTTGCAGTAGCGTTGCTTTTCTCGGGGATTGCATCGACGATTACCTCGGGGATGGCAGCAGGATCGATCTTTTCCGGGATCTTTAGCGAACCTTACGATATAAAGGATAATCACTCCAGACTTGGAATCACCATCTCTTTTGTTGTTGCCTTGTTAATTATCTTTGTTATTTCGAATCCGTTCAGCGGACTGATTTATTCTCAAATGATTTTGAGCATCCAACTTCCGATTACTATCTTTGTACAGGTATGGCTCACCTCTTCCGAAAAGGTGATGGGGAAATACAAAAACACCCTATTAGACAATGTACTGCTCTATTCGATTGGGGGAATTGTAACAGCTTTAAATATCGCGCTATTCATTAGTTTTCTTTACTAACCATTCAACCACAAATATAAAATGCCAGTACTGAAGAAACATCATGATCCGATTGGTCAGGCCGTATGGGATTACCAGAACGGAATCATGGGCGAATCGATTGTCGTAAAAACCGATATTGCCGAAGATGAGTTGCTTTCACCTTCCTACTTTTTCAGGACGTACGAAGAGATGCCAATCCAGGAACAGGAGGCACTAAAACGTTGTTCCGGTAAAATTCTCGATATTGGAGCAGGTGCCGGAGTTCATTCACTATGGCTTCAAAACCATGGATTTGATGTTGATTCACTTGACATTTCTCCGCTTTCGTGCGATACAATGCGCAAACGAGGAATAAAAAATGTACTCCTTAAAGATGTTTATGCGCTGAAAGACCAGAAATACGATACTATCCTTTTATTGATGAATGGCGCAGGCGTTGCCCAGACATTGCCTGGCCTCGAAATACTCTTACTACACCTTAAGACACTTCTGAATCCCGGAGGTAAGATCCTGGCTGACTCGTCAGATTTGCTTTATCTGTTTACCGACGAAAACGGCGAAATGTGGGTTGACATCGCTTCAGACGCTTATTATGGAGAGATGGAATACCAGCTTAGTTATAAAACGATCAAAGGAAAACCTTTTCCATGGCTGTTTGTCGATCCGGAAAGCTTCTCATATATTGCCAAATTGTGTGGTTTCACCGTTAAAGACAAAATCGCTGGTGCCCATTTTGATTACATGGTGGAAATTGTTCTTGAATAATTTGCTTTTCAACAATTCCACACCCCGGGATATAGCGCGGGTTCTTTGAAGGAGCGGCTTTATTCAATGTCTCTTTCGCGGAAACCCATTAAATAAAGGATAACATCGAGTCCTGTAGTGGAAATAGCGTGCTGCGCGTTCTTCTTTACCAATGGCTTTGCATGGAAAGCAATTCCAAGACCAGCTATATTGAGCATGGGTAAATCATTTGAGCCATCGCCAACTGCCACAGTTTGTTCCAAATGGATATCTTCTTTAAAAGCAATATTACGCAGTAATTCCGCTTTTTTGGCTCCATCTACAATATCACCCAGGTAATTCCCGGTAAGTTTACCATTTACAATTTCCAATTGGTTCGCAAATACATAATCGATATCCAGCTTATTCTGAAGATATTTTCCAAAATAGGTAAAACCTCCCGAAAGAATAGCCGTTTTAAATCCATACTTTTTAAGAGTACGGAATAGACGTTCTGCGCCTTCGGTGAGCGGAAGATTCTCAGCAATTTGAATCATTATCTTTTCATCGAGGCCTTTTAGCAGTGCAATACGCTGTTTGAAGCTTTCGGCAAAATCTATTTCGCCACGCATCGCCGACTCGGTTATCTTACTCACAGCGTCGCCAACCCCGGCCTTATAGGCCAATTCGTCAATAACTTCTGTTTGTACCAGGGTAGAGTCCATATCGAAACATACCAACCTTCGGGTACGGCGATAAATATTGTCCTCCTGAAATGCAATATCGACACCCAAATCATGAGCAATAGTCAGGAAGTTGCTTTTCATTTCAACAATATTATATGGAGTACCTCGTACCAGTAATTCCACACAAGCCTTTGTACCTTTTGTCCGTTCAGTAAGCTTTATTCGTCCTGACACACGGGTAATTTTATCGATATTGAGTTGCTGTTTGTATACAATTCCTGTAACTTCAGCAATATGTTTTGCAGAAATAATTCGTCCTACAAGGGTGATAATGTAACGTCCCTTGCCTTGCTTGGTTACCCAAAGATTATATTCCTTTTCGCTAATAGGGGTAAATTTCACGCGGATCCCTAACTCGTATCCTTTAAACAATAGATCTTTTAGTATAGGTGACGATTCGGATTCGGTCGGAACTTCAAATAGAATTCCAAGATCCAGATTGTTATGAATCACAGCCTGTCCAATATCGAGAATATTAACCTTGTAATTCGCAAGAATTTGGGTAAGCGATGAGGTTAACCCGGGCTTATCGTTACCGTATATATTCAGAAGAATAATTTCGTGTTGTTTGTTCATATCGAGAATACTGTTCTTAATTGATTATTTGAGCCACATTGTGAAACACTCATACCGTAAGATTTCCACTTTTTTTTAACGTGAGAAGGTCGCAAAATTACAAATATTGATGGAACAAGATGTAAATCTTAAGCTGATTTTGCAGTTTTTCCAATAACCAAAGCGGCACTCAGGAAAAGAGCTCGATCTTTAATAATAAACTTATAATATGACACTTAGCTAATTTATCCCTTTTTGTTTTATTATTCAGATCATTCACATTGTTACTACTTCCCCGACTTACTTTCAATGATTTTGAATTCGGTTCGCCGGTTTAATGACCTGCCCTCTTCTGTGGAATTATCAGCAACTGGAATTGAATATCCGTAGCCTTTGTTTTTAAGTCTTGCTGATGGAACGCCCATTTCAACCAAAGATTGGACAACAGCGTTTGCACGCTTACCTGAAAGAACAAGGTTGTAATTTTCGGTTCCTTGGTTGTCTGTGTGTCCGCCAATCTCGATTACCAAACCGGGATTCGTTTTCATAAATTCGACTATCTCCTTCAGTTGACCCTTTGATTCAGGCTTTAAACTAAACGAATCTGTCTCGAAAAAGATATTTTTCAGTATTGTTGTCCTACCCGTTTCGATCGGATCAAGAGCAATAGTCAGGTTTAATGGCTGATATCGATTATTTGATTCCAATAAATTAAAGTTTTCAGAATGGAATAGGTACCCTTCCCTTGAGATATTTAAGCCGTAATTGTGTCCTGAAGGAAGACAAAAAAGAAATTCCCCTTCATTCTCAAACGGATATAAATGCTGTAATAATTTATTCCCGACCAAATCATTTAATACAATTTCGGAAAGAATCAACTGACCAGTTTTTCTGTTGATCACCTTCCCTTTCACCCACGACACAGGCCAGGGTTTTAATGCATCTGGCAGTTGAAAGGTGAAGATATCACGTCCTCCGAATCCTGTATTATTCGCTGTATACCATGCCCGATCGCTCGAAACCTCAACCACTAGCCCCTCTTCATTTGCAGAAGTATTCACTGGATATCCCAAATTTTGCGGTCGTGAAGTTCTCGAACTATCTAATGAGACGAAGAACAGATCTTTCCCTCCCATTCCGGGCCAGAAATCGGATGCAAAATAAAGCGTTTTGCCATCAGCATGAATAAAAGGAGAAAGCTCGTTTCCTGGAGTATTCACATTCTCCATATTTATGACCTTACCATACACTGGAAATCCTTCGGGTGAAACCCCCAGTTCCTCGGCGCGCCAGATATCCATCTTTCCTTTGCCGCCATTTCGATTACTTGTAAAATAGAGCAGCCGGCCATCAGCCGAAACGGAAGGTTGCGATTCCCAGGATTTGGTATTAACAGGATTCCCAAGATTGACAGGTGCCGACCATTTGCCCTTTTTCCTCACAGACATATAGATATCACAACTACCCAATCCGTCGGGACGACCACATCCTGTAAAAAAGAGAAGGCGGCCATCCGCCGAAATGCATTGTGCTCCTTCGTTTTCACCCGTATTAACAGGTGGTCCCAAGGGATATGCTTTTTGCCATCCTGCAGAATCTTTCCGGGAAACATAGAAGTCTTCCTGAGGGTAAGTGATCTTCTTCCCTTCCGCGTCTTTGGTAATTAATCGCGTAAATACAAGTGTATTTGATTCGCCATTTAAACTTGGCCAATATTCATCTTCAGTTGTGTTGATGGCTTCGCCTGCATTCTCCGGATGAAAAGTGATAGGAGATTCAATCGCCTTTGTTGCAAAACGGCACGATTCTAACAGACGATTCTCTTCTATCGTCAGTGGTCTTTTCAGACGATTGTATTGTTCCATATTATTTAATGCTTCACCATATGCAGCATCGGCATACAAAAGTTCAGCCAGAAACTTGTAGCCACCAGGGAACCGATCAAGACTGATATGCAAACCGTTTACAAGTGCATCCCTCTCAAGTTGGCGTTCTTTCGTCTCATGATAAATATCAGCCAGACCGAAGAACGCCATGTAATATTGTGGATCATTTTTTAAAACCAGATTGAGTAAGGCAATAGCTTTAACTTTGTCTCCTGCCTGCGCATTAACTTTAGCTTCGTTATAAAGTGATTCGACTTTTTTATTCGATGCCTTGTTGTTTTGCGATACGCAATTGAGCACAACTGCAAAAAGAAAGATCGTGAAAATTAACCTCCTCATAATATAAATTTTAGCACCTTCAACAAAGCTCTATCGTTCTTCTCAAAGTTAATCGTATTAATCTCTGAAACAAAAAAACCGCTCCGGAATAAACCGAAGCGGCAGCAAATGCTTTATTTTATTGTATTAAATGCTGTTAATGGCATTCAAATCTTCGAATGCAACTTTCAACCTAGCAATAAGTGTTTCTTCACCCTTGCGTAACCAAACGCGTGGATCATAGAATTTCTTATTGGGTTTGTCTGCACCTTCAGGATTTCCGATCTGGCTCTGTAAGTAACCATGATTGGCAGCCTCGAATATGCGGATACCATCCCAGAAAGCCCATTGTGTATCAGTATCGATGTTCATTTTGATCACACCGTAACCGATGGCTTCCCTGATTTCGGCATGTGTTGAACCTGAACCACCATGGAATACAAAATTAACAGGATGCGCGTCAGAAATACCCAACTTTTCTTTGATATAATCCTGAGAATTTTTCAGAATAATTGGCATCAACTTCACGTTTCCTGGTTTGTAAACACCATGAACGTTTCCAAAAGAAGCTGCAATGGTGAAGTTAGGCGAAACTTTACTCAATTCCTGATATGCGTAAAAAACATGGGCTGGCTGAGTATAGAGAAGACTATTATCCAATCCACTGTTATCAACACCATCTTCTTCACCACCGGTGATTCCAAGTTCGATTTCGAGCGTCATTCCTATTTTGCTCATCCGTTCGAGGTAACGCTTGCTGATTGCAATATTTTCTTCGATGGGCTCTTCTGAAAGATCAAGCATGTGAGAGCTGAAAAGTGGTTTGCCTGTTTCAGCAAAATTCTTTTCACCAGCATCGAGAAGTCCGTCAATCCATGGAAGTAATTTTTTTGCTGCATGGTCGGTATGAAGAATAACACGTACACCATATGCTTCAGCAAGTGTGTGAATGTGCTTTGCACCGGCTATAGCTCCTAGAACAGCAGCCTGCTGACCATCCATTTTTAATCCTTTGCCTGCGTTAAAAGCAGCTCCTCCATTGGAAAACTGAATCATTACAGGAGCGTTTGCATTTTTTGCAGCTTCCATAACAGCATTCACTGTAGAAGATCCAACTACATTGACAGCTGGAATTGCAAATCCGTTGGCTTTTGCCACTTTAAAGATATACTGTAAGTCGTTTCCGGTTACTACACCAGGTTTTACTACATCTGAAATTTTATCCATAATTCAATTATTAAATTTTGATGCACAAATTTAAATCATTTTTACAACAATTTATCTTCAAAAAGGTTAAGATTTAGTTAACAAAGAGATGTTTGATGAAAATAAAAATCAAATCCGTTGGCTAAACTAGATTGTGTGTTGTATCTATGCACCATTCAAATTGCTTGACGCAACAAATTAAATGAGAAGCAAATTTGAATTTAATTTAAATCGAAGCACTCGTAATAACCTATAGCACCGGTTTCAATTTCGAAAAAAATCGAAGTAACTTAATAATCGATCAGATCTCCTTTTCCCAACCTGGTAATAATTGGTTCATTACCGATGCAATCGATCACCGTTGAAGGGATATTGCCGCCGAATCCACCGTCAATTACCAGATCAACAAGATCGCCATATTTTTCATGAATAAGCTCTGGATCTGTGGTGTACTCAACTAATGCGGCACCGTCGCGAACTGAAGTTGAAAGAATGGGATTTCCAAGTTCCCTCACAATCTCCCTGATGATACTATTTTGTGGAACACGGATTCCGATGCTCTTTTTGGTACTTCTGAATAACTTGGGAATATTGCTGTTAGCATTTAATATAAAGGTAAAAGGCCCCGGAAGATTTTTTTTCATCAACTTGAAAATACTGTTAGGAATCGGTTTACAGTAATCGGAAATATTGCTTAAATCATAAAAAATAAAAGAAAAATCGGCCTTTTCAGGTTTCACATTCTTAATCCGTGCTATACGTTCAACGGCTTTAGGTTTAGTAATGTCGCATCCAATACCATAAATCGTATCGGTGGGATAGATAATAACCCCTCCATTCCGAAGTATTTCAACCACTTTCAGCAAATCTTTAAGATTCGTATTTTCGTCGTATAACCGAATAATCATTATTTTGAGAGCTTACAGTGAAACATTTTTAACGTCTGTGAATATTTTGACTACTTAATGCCGGATGTAACAAGTTTCAAATATTCCCAACTCGTTTAATAATCAGGCGAAAGTATGAATTTTTCATGGTATTTTTGCCAAATATTTCTACAATAAAAGTATTTGATTTGTTAGAGACCAAAAATTTGACGGAAGGATCGATACCAGGACAGCTAATCCGTCTTTCGATCCCCATCATGGGAACTTCGTTTGTGCAGATGGCTTACAACCTTACAGATATGATCTGGCTGGGAAGAGTAGGAAGCGATTCTGTAGCTGCTGTGGGAGTTGCATCTTTCTTTACATGGCTTGGTGTGTCACTTATGCTGATTGCCAGGATAGGAGCAGAAATAAGTGTTTCGCAGGCACTTGGAGCGAACGAACACGTAAAGGCCCGCAAATTTGCCGGTAATGCTGTCACTTTAGTCATTTTACTATCGATTGCTTATGGTTTCTTTACGTACTTGTTAGCACCTCATTTGATTTCATTTTTCAATATCGAAAACCGGGATGTTTCAGGGGCCGCCGTTTCCTACCTGAGAATCATAGCAATCGGATCAATTCTTTATTATTCAAACCCAACATTTTCAGGCATTTTCAATGGAGGGGGGATCTCAAAACTACCTTTCCGTTTAAATACAACAGGACTCATTTTTAATCTGATCCTTGATCCAATACTTATTTTTGGGATTGGTCCATTTCCAAGAATGGGATCAGATGGCGCAGGTATTGCAACCGTTATTTCACAAGGCATTGTATTTCTGCTATTTATCATTGAGTTCAAAAAAAACAATAGCTTGTTAGAGCAAAAATGGATTATTGGATGGCTCAACTGGCAGTATATACGTAAGATATTTAGTCTGGGTACACCAGTCGCGATTCACAGTATCCTTTTTGCTTCGTTTGCAATGGTGCTGACGCGCATCATCAGTAGATATGGAGCCTTACCAATTGCTGCACAAAGTATTGGAGCACAAATAGAAGCATTAAGCTGGATGACAGCCGGAGGATTCGCAACAGCCCTGGGTGTTTTTACCGGTCAGAATTTTGGAGCTGGCAACTGGAACCGCATCTTCAAGGGTTTCTGGATAACAATAGGAATTAGCGGAACAATTGGAATATTAGTAACTTTTTGTTTTATCTTTCTCGGAAAAACCATTTTCTCCGTATTTCTTTCAGAGCCCGACGCAATAACATTGGGGATTCTATATCTGAAGATATTAGGCATTTCCCAGCTATTCATGTGCATTGAAATTGCCACGGGAGGTGCTTTTAATGGAATTGGAAGAACTTATCCACCATCAATCGTTGGCATATCTCTTACGGCAGCCAGAATACCACTCGCACTTTTTTTATCGAGGCCCTCTATGCTCGGGATGTCAGGGGTATGGTGGAGCATGACAATTACATCCGTTCTGAAGGGAATAGTGCTATTTAGCTGGTTCAATTATCTGATCCGACACCATACTGGAAAAAAAATCATACCATCGTTCCAAACAGTGCTACTCTCTCGGGTTCAATCCTCATTCAGAAGGAGAATTTTGAGATAATGGAAGTGCAACAATTGCCAAATAAAAACTGATTTAAATGAATATACCTGAAATAGTTAAAACATCCGATGGATCTGACACTCTTTTTGTCAGCGAACTTAATGAACATTACCATTCCACTTTCGGTGCAGTTCAGGAATCCAAACATATCTTCATCGAAGCCGGTCTCCAAAAATGTGAATCGAATTCCATTAATTTATTTGAAGTTGGATTTGGAACTGGGTTAAACGCATATCTCACTGTATTAGAAAGCAATAAACTAAACCTAACGATACGCTATATCACGATTGAAAAATATCCTTTGCCATCGACAATCTGGACAACCTTAAATTATCCAGAAATTGTTCCGGAAGGCAATCCAGAACTTTTCAAAATGATTCACGAAGCAAAATGGAACAAAGAGGTGAAAATCACAGATCATTTCTCAATACTAAAACTATCAGCCGATTTGACAGATATTGATTACTCAAATTTACCGTTGTTTCACCTGATTTATTTCGATGCATTTTCGCCCGAAAAGCAACCAGAACTTTGGGAGACCTCCATTTTTCTTCAACTTGCAAGTCACTGCGAATCCGGGGCAAAACTGGTTACCTATTGTGCAAAAGGTGTAGTGCGGCGTTCACTCATTGAAGCGGGATTTACTGTCGAAAGGATTCCCGGACCTCCGGGCAAAAGAGAAATATTGAGGGGTACTCTGGAAAAACAAAGCACTACCATTTAATCAATCAGCTCATAATTAATGTTTTTAGTGGATATATGAAGTATTTAATAGAAATATTTTAACATTAAACTGGTAACAATTAATTGTAATATTAAAATATTTAAACAAATAATCTGGTACAGTTTTCACAATTAAATTTCTATCTTCGCACCTTTTAGAACATACATTTAAAATTTATAAGAAAACGGTTATGCAAATTAAATCTCTGGTTGTTACATTAGTTGCTGGTACATTCATACTGGGATCATGCAACACATTCAAAAGTTCAAAAGTTGAGCTGAAAACTCTTGCAGATTCGGCAGCCTATGCAATTGGAATTGATATAGGTAACAACATTAAAAAGAATCTTCCTACCGCTCCGGGTGGAAAAGATCTTGACCAAAAAATTATTCTCGCTGCATTTACAAATGCACTCAATGGTAATCCTTCACAGATTGATTCTTTAAAGATTACCTCCACAACACAAAGCTACTTTATGAAGGCACAACAAGCTGAGGCTGGAAAAGCTGCTGAAGCTGGGGTTAAATTCCTTGCTGACAATGGCAAACGTCCAGAAGTTAAAACTACAGCAAGCGGACTTCAATATGAAATCATCAAAGAAGGTACTGGACCAAAACCTTTAGCTACTGATACCGTACTTGTCAATTATAAAGGAACAACCGTTGAAGGGGAAGAATTTGATAGTTCTAAAGAACCTGTCAAATTTCTGGCAAATCAGGTTATACCAGGATGGACCGAAGCACTGCAACTAATGCCTGTTGGTTCAAAATGGAAATTGGTGATTCCTGCTGCGCTTGCGTATGGCGAACGTGGAGCTGGAGCGAAAATCAAACCGAATGCAGTACTTGTTTTTGAAGTTGAACTTCTCGAAATCAAAAAATAAATTGATTTTTTAAATTACTTTTGGGGAATATACCCCGTTTGCGGAATCCGGGATATTCAATTCCGGATTCTGTTTTTATAAGTAACTTAAATAGAAAACATATGAGCTTTAAAACAACAGGAAAAGTGTTACAGGTTCTTCCCGAGATTAAAGGAACCAGTGCACGCGGCGAATGGAAGAAACAAGATTTCGTCATTGAAACAGCCGAAGAACAGTATCCAAAAAAAATCTGTTTTACCCTCTTTAACGACAAAAACGGCACTTTTGATAAGATTAAACCAAATATGGATGTGGAGGTTTCGTTCAGTATCGAATCGCGCGAATACAACGATAAATGGTTTAGTAACATTAATGCGTTTCGCGTTGACCTGGTTCAACAGAACAGCGGTACAGGTAATAATCCTCCGTCCTTTTCATCCTCTGATATCCCACCTATGGGAGATTCTGGTGACAAGGATGATCTTCCTTTTTAATGGTCCTTCATTTAAATAACAAAGCCTCCTGATTAGGGAGGCTTTGTTATTTAAATTCATAGCTGCTAAAAACTTACCTGATCGGTATTTGTCTTTTAAAATCCTCTTCCAGAGAAATAAATGTTTCCGTTCGCGCAATTCCATCAATTGCCTGAAGATCGGTATCAATAATTTTCATCAGGTGCTTATTGGTTTTGGTTTGAATTTTAATAAAAATTGCATATGCACCAGTGGTATGGTGACATTCCACAACCTCTAGAATCTCACGAAGTTGTTTCAATACTTTTTTGTCGTAGCTGGCTTTTTCGAGATAAATCCCCATGTAGGCAGTTGTATTATAACCTAGTTTCTGCGGACTTACCAAAAACTCGGAACCAATAATTACACCCATTGACACTAATCGTTGAACACGTTGATGAATGGCAGCTCCTGATACTCCACATTCCCTGGCAACTTCCAAAAAAGGGATTCTGGCATTTGCGGTTATCAGCTTAAGAATCTTTCGGTCAAGATCATCAATATGAACACTTTGTTCCTTGAAATCTTCTTCTAATTCAATATTGTTCTTTTTCACTATACTTTCAATTTGATACAAAAATGGCTATTTATTTTCACATTTCTAACATTTTGAGCAAAATTTGACAAACAAGCTTTCCAAAACTTAAGTTTATCCAAATAAGTGTCAGAAAATAAGGTGATCGCAAACTTAATAAACTCATCTAAATGCTGGATGAAACAAGCATAGTTTGACAAACCCAAGGTAGCATGTCTAAATTTTCTAGAGAGTTCCAAACCGAAGGTAATGTCAGAAAAGTGATGCTGCTAATACGAATTGAATATTAAAGTCTTACAAAAATTTAAGATTGTGAAATTATACCACATCCAGATGGATTCTGAAAAACCCTCAATCCAAATGCAGGAATTACGGCAAAAATATGATTGAAAATTTCGGCCTGTAATGCTTCATAAAATTCGGACTGCTGCGCCTTACAAAATACATTCACTTCAATCGGTAATCCTTTTTCGGTTGACTGCAAAAATCTGACTATTTGCGTCATATGCTCATGAATTCCAGGATGTGAATGGCAATAACCTTCCAAATATTTCTTAAACAGTGCAAGGTTTGTGGGAAAGTCAAAACCAGTCAATTTAATCGGTTTTACCATAATATCAGGCTGAGAATCATTTTCAGTAAACTTCTCCAGACTGACAAATTCGTTAAATCTTGGTAATTTATTCAGCCGATCCAGCAAATTTTGGTTGCAACAATGGATACTGGTAATATCTATATTTACTGAGCGCTGTATCCTGCGTCCACCAGATTCGATCATTCCGATCCAGTTTGTTACCGACTCCGAAACCAATGCATATGTAGGAATAGTGGTAATAGTTTTATCCCAGTTTTGGATCTTGACAGTCGTAAGTGAGATATCAAATACTGTTCCGTCAACATCAAATTTTGGCACTGTAATCCAGTCACCTGGTTTCACCACACTATTGGCAGCTAACTGAATACTAGCCACAAATCCCAAAATTGGATCCTTAATTACAAACATTAGTACGGCTGCCATAGCTCCTAATCCCGCGAATAAACTTGCCGGATTTTTATCAACTAGAACTGCAACCACAAAAATCGCCCAAAAAAAGTAGACTAAAATCTTCATTAATTGGATATAACCTTTTATAGGATGGTCTTTCGCATTTGGGTAGGTATTGTAAATCTCCTGTCCAGCATTAAAAAAGCGGATCAACGCGGTCACAATCGCAACCGAAAGATAGATTAGTGCCACTCCCTTTATCAAAGTTGGAAGCCACACAAGGTCTTCGCCACTAAAGCCCGAAGAACTGTAAATAATTATTGCCGGGATAAAATGTGTCAGAACATGAAAAAATTTATGATCAAAGAGAGTATGGTCCCATATTCCACTTGTCCGCAAGACGATTCGCCCGAGTATTTTCACAACTATTGTCCTAACAATCAGAAAAATAATTAAAGCAACGACAATCAGTGACAGAAAGGTTCCCAGTGCAGCTCCCGAAATAGCCATTCGTGTTATTAATCCATTGCTGAGTAAAAACTCCTTCAAATAATCGTAAAAAACAGACATGGTCCGAAAAATTTATAAATCAAAATTTGTTAGCTTTGAATCTTCGTTGCAAAAGTAACGAAAGATGAACAAGATGAAGAAAATTATACTCAGGATTATCATTCTTTTGAGTCCAATATCGGTTTGGGGAACTCCCGTTTTTGATAACTTTTTTACCGGGGATGTTTTACGTTTCGATTATCTACTTTCAGGAAACCATATATCAGCGAATGTGGTGCAATGCGAAATAAAAAAAGAGAAATTGTGGAGTGGGTCACACAATGCTCTGATTGACAACTTAAATTATGGCACCTACCGTTTTAAAGTCTATGATAACAAGAGCAATGAACTTATTTTTTCAAAAGGTTTCTCCCCACTTTTTCAGGAGTGGCAATCAACAGCTGAGGCAAAATTAATCAACAAAGCATTTTATCAGGTAATCAGATTTCCTTACCCGAAAGCAAGTGTCAGGCTTAAGATTGTGAAACGAAATTATAACGGTCAATTCTCAGAAATCTATTCCACGATAATAAATCCGGATAACTATTTTATAATCGATGAAAATCCAAAAAATATTCCTGTCGAAGAAATTCAACATTCAGGTGAACCAACCCATAAAATAGATATCGCTATACTTGCCGAAGGTTATACTGAAGAGGAAATGGGGAAATTTGTGAAGGATGCACGAAGGCTGACAGATTCTCTTTTTGCAGTTGCTCCGTTTTCACAAATGAAGGAGTATTTTAATATTTATGCATTAAAAACACCTTCCGTGGAGTCCGGAACGGATATTCCAGGCGAGCACATTTTTCGGAATACATTGTATAACAGCACATTTTACACTTTCGATATTTCCAGATATCTCACAACTACCGACATGAAAAATATCCATGATATGGCAGCAGTGGTACCTTACGATCATCTGATTATTTTGGTAAATTCTACGCGTTATGGTGGTGGTGGATTTTACAATTTTGTCAATGTATGTACCTCCGATCATAACCTCTCTCCGAAAGTCTTCATTCATGAATTTGGACACGGTTTTGGCGGATTGGGTGACGAATATTACACTTCTGAAGTTGCCTACAACGATTATTACAATCTAAACGTCGAACCGTGGGAGCCGAATCTCACCACGATGGTTGATTTCAAATCGAAATGGAAAGCGATGGTTGACGTTAAAACACCTGTTCCAACTCCCCGTGATGGGAAATACGTATCAAAAGTCGGTGCTTTTGAAGGCGGTGGTTACATCACAAAAGGGATCTATAGTCCGATGGAGAACTGCCGGATGAAATCGAATGAAGCACCAGATTTTTGCCCTGTTTGCCAGAAAGCAATTCGTGAAGTGATCATTGAAAATACAAAATAAAAAAGAAGCCGTCTCAAAAGTAAAATGATCCGCTGGAGAATTGATTATTTGAAATTGTATCGGATAGGAATACGAATAAAAAGAGGATGTCTCGGACTTTTGAGACACCCTCTTTTTTGAATTAAATTAGAAATCAACCTTTTAACTCATCGTCTTTTTCCTGTTTGCGTTGCCATAAATGGGACACAACTAAAGCGAGTCCTCCAAAAAAGAAAATCATTGCCGGGTATGCAGCATCTTCGTCCATTCCTCCACCCGAAGTAAGCAGGTAGGCGACAACTATGCCCAAACCAATACCTAAAAGGAACAAGCCTGCTTTCATCGTTCCACTTGTTGCCCTTTTCTTTGACTCAAATAACGTCGGATCTGCACCTCTTTCAATTAATGCCATCCGTTCGCGATTTCGGGAAGTAATTCCCATGTATACAATGCCGAAGATCATTGCGAATGCTCCGAGGGGAACTAATAATCCAACTAAAATTGGGTTCATAATATTCGTTTTAAAGGTTTAACATTTGCCCATTTGACGCTGGGAATGTAATCGCGGTTACAAAATCCAGCTAAAAAAAATGAAGTCGTACAATTTTTTGAAAAGAACTACATTAGAAGAATAGAAGCAACCTCATCTTTATACAGACAATTTTCAAAAATTAATGCAACATTTTATATTTTCGTTCATCTTTATTGTAATTTTATCAGCTGTTGTTTTGTAACCTTATCCCGACGGGCGTCGTCTAATTGGCAAATGGAGAAGAAAACAGATGAATATTATATCAGGGAAATTCTGAAAGGTGATTCAGGTTCTTTTTCACAATTGGTTGAAAAGTATAGTCATCTTGCATTCTCGCTCTCAATGAAGATTCTCAATCAAAGAGAGGACGCAGAGGAGGTTGCCCAGGATGCATTTATTAAGGCATACAATTCATTGAGCTCTTTTCAGAGCAGTTCCACCTTTAAGACATGGTTTTTCCGCATTGTATACAACACTTCGATATCAAAACTCAGATCACGAAAAAACATTGAGGTGAAAATTGATGACATTAAAATTTCAGATGCAAAAATCCAGGCCACTGAAAGTGCAATTGGACAGTTAAATACCAACGACAGGCAAAAATACCTTCAAATTGGACTCGACAGACTCGAGCCTGACGAACGGGCACTTTTGAAAATGTATTACTATGATGATTTTTCGATGGATGAAATAAGCATTATTACTGGTCTGACTGTTTCAAACGTAAAAGTAAAAATTCACAGAAGTCGTAAAAAGCTTTTGCAGGAACTAAGGTTTGTTTTAAAAGATGAAATAATTTCAATATTATGAGTCAAAAAGATTTAATGAAGGAATGGCTCAAAGAGTTGCCTTCAGAACAACCGTCACCCGATTTTACAGTAAAGGTCATGCAACGCGTGATGTCGGAATGGACATTGAATCCCATAAAATACCAGCCAATAATTAGCAAAAAGGGCTGGTGGACAATTGGGTTTATCGCTTTTTTGCTGACAAGTATTCTGTTCATGCTCCATTCCTCACTACCAGCAGGAACAGATTCAATATCCCAGGCAAATAGTCTTTATGGAATAGATCTGGCTAAGCTTTTCGCTCCTGTTGGTGCACTTTTTAAAAAACTAAATAATATCTCGCCAGCAGTAGCAATCGGGGCGCTTGCAATTATTGCATTGTGGTTTTTCGACCAGCTTTTTGTTAAAACGGTCAGGCGATAGTTGTTTTCGTATTGCATTTATTACTAAGCATATAATAAAGGAGGGAATATTTCTAAAATATTCCCTCCTTTTATTTATTTTAAATCACTTACATTTAAATAGTATTCTGGTAATAATTCAATACTTAACTGAATTTTCAGAAATAAATCTTAGAAAATGCAAGATATCTCTATGTTAAGTAATTGTAAACTGTATGTCATTCACCTCATAACATGCTATTTAAATCATTTATTCTAAAAAACATGCTGTACAACATACAACTTTCAATTTGAAAGTTAATATTGATTTTAATATATAGATCATAAGTAATCATTTCAAATATCAACCAAGGAATCATTTATTGTAACACCTTTATTTAAAAGTACTTTATCAAATTATTTTAACCAAGTCTAACTTCAAATATTTTTCTGTTTTAAGCTTACACTTAGCCTAAATAACCAGTTACTTTGCAATGTAATTACAAATTGAAAGTAAAAATTTAATACTAAGAAAATGAAATCTATAAATCGTGTTTTAGGAAGAGTAAGTCTGGTTGTTGCGTTTTTTATCGTAATCTGCTTATCTGCTAGTCCAGTAAGTGCAATCGCTGCACTAAACGATAGTTTTACGATTACTTCAGCTGAAAACGCCGTTAACACATCAGCATGGAATCTGAAATATTCAGGATCAGAGAATGCTATTACTATCACCATGTATGAGAAAAACGGTGAAAAAGAGTATACCGTAAGGAGCAAATTTTTTGAAGTAGCTTATGTCGTAAACAAAAATGGATTTGGCGCCAGGATGGTTAAAGCCAGTAAAGCACAAATCCCCGGCCAGATACTCGATCAAATAATTAATCAGAACGCGCTAAACAACCAAAAAATAATTAGTGACGGGCAAATCGATAACGCAATGGCGCTTAACCTAATTGCGAGCTATCTGCCTGATTTAATAAACGATAACTACAAATATTTGGTGCAATAGTAATTACCCTTTAAAAAATGATATAGCCATCCTAAAAAAGGGTGGCTTTTTTTTGCATAAGTTCGTCTAAGATCTTTAAATTTGCACTAAACCTGAACTATTATGCTAGATATCCTTTACCACCGTCGAAGCACCCGCAAATTTTTGGACAAGAAAATTGAAGAAACCAAAATCAAAAATCTTCTCACTGCTGCTCTCCTTGCACCTTCCTCCAAAGGAAGTCGTCCCTGGGAATTTATTATTGTCGACGATCCGGCATTACTTGCAATACTTGCCACATCAAAACCACACGGGGCGTCATTGTTGAAGCACGCACCATTGGCGATAATCATAACCGGGGATAAAACTAAAAGCGACGTTTGGGTCGAAGATTGTTCTATTGCTTCAATATTTGTCCAACTTGAAGCAGAAGCGCTTGGATTGGGTTCTTGCTGGGTACAGATCAACCGTCGGTATTACAATGACGATATCACATCAAATGAATATATCCACGAACATTTTAATATCCCGGATAAATTAGAAGTGCTTTCAGTGGTAGGAATCGGTTATAAGGCAGTTGAACGCCCTCCGCTTTCAGATTGCGATATACTTTGGGATAAAGTTTCCATAAACAAGTACAAGGATCAATCCGATTTTAAGATTCCAAAAGAATGCGAAGAATAAGAGAACAGGGTTACTCTGATTTATATTCAAACGCATATGATTCATCATGTTGAGTAATATCCAAACCCAGTCGCTCTGATTTTGGTTCAACACGCATCGGAATAATCAGATTGGTAAGGCGATAAAGCAGGTAAGAACCTCCAAACGAAAATATTCCAACTACCAGTAATGCAAGTAAATGATATAAGAAAGTACGGTATTCGCCATAAAAAAGGCCAACGCCCTGAGCAAAGATTCCGGTAAAAAACATTCCGGAAATGCCACCCATACCATGCGCAGGAAATACATCAAGCGTATCATCAACAGAGGTCGATGACCGGTAATGGACTGCGATATTACAGATTATTGATGCGGCCAATCCGATAAATATACTGGCTCCTACGTTCACAAATCCGGCAGCCGGCGTAATAGCAACCAATCCGACCACCAAACCGATTGCAGCTCCCATCGCAGATGGTTTTCTTCCCATTGCAGCATCCATCATCAAATATCCGAGCATAGCAGCAGCCGAAGCAGTATTTGTATTTACCAGTGCGATCGTTGCAACAGAATTTGCAGCTAATGCAGAACCGGCATTAAACCCAAACCACCCAAACCACAACATCCCAGCTCCCAAAAGGACAAATGGAATATTCGCCGGATGAAATGACTGTGAATAATCACGTCGTGGTCCTAAAAACATTGCCCCTGCCAAAGCTGCAAAACCTGCAGACATATGTACAACTGTACCTCCGGCAAAATCGAGTACGCCCCAATTACGTAAAAACCCGTTCGGATGCCATGTCCAGTGGGCCAATGGACAATAGATAAAAATCACGAACAACGACATAAACAGGATATAGGCGCTAAAACGCACCCTTCCGGCAAATGAACCTGTAATCAATGCTGGTGTAATGATGGCAAACTTTAACTGAAACATCGCAAAAAGGGCAAGTGGAATTGTGGGGGCCAGTAGCTGATTGGTATAACCATTCACACCCTTAAACATGAAAAAAGTAAAGGGATTGCCGATCAATCCAAATTTATCAGGTCCGATACTATCGCCAAATGCAAGACTAAATCCAACAAACACCCATATAACACTAACAATTCCCATAGCAATGAAACTTTGCAACATGGTCGAAATAATATTCTTAGGCTGAATCATCCCACCATAAAAGAATGCTAAACCCGGTGTCATCAAGAGTACAAGCGCCGTAGAAGTAAGCATCCATGCAACATCTCCCGGAACAATCTTTGGATCAATCTCAGTTAAGTTGATTCCTGAAATATAAACTCCTAATAATGACACTGCAAGTGCCAGAACAATCACATAAATCCAGTTTCTTTTCATAGGTATCTAAATTGGTTGCTTTCCCCGCAGGTCAAATTTATATCTTATTTCCATTTTACTAGCAAGATTACTTACTTTGATAGCTAAATATTAATCTAATATTTACATTTAGGTATTTTCCGACGGTTTTCAAAAACATAAGGAGAGGAACGAATTTGCAAGCTGCGTCTATTTATTACCAAGAAAACACCAATAAAAGCTTCTGAAATTATATTAGGGCCAAGTAAGCCTTCATAATTACTTTAAATAAACGTTTGTACAAAATTGCGAACTTATAAATCATCAAATTTCATTATTTTTAGCCTCCTAAATTTAAGAAAAATGCACAAAAAAAGGAAGACTATATTATCTATTATCGGAGGAATAATTTTATTACTATTGATTAAGGTGCTTCTGGACATTCCGTACAGAAGCAACATTCCTCTTCTTCCAGATTTAAAGCCATTAACAGCCTCACTTAGAGAGCAGTTAACGACTATATCAAGGAACGCTTATATAAATCCTACTGCCGATAATTTAGGGATGCTCGGGATGGTTTATCATTCAAGTGCAAATTACGAAAAAGCAGCAGTATGTTATAAACTGGCAGTTAAAAAAAACAAATCAAAATGGATCTGGAGTTACTATCTTGGATATTTGAACAAGGAAATGGGACAACCTGCGAATGCCATTGAGAATTTTGAGACTGTAATTAAAGAGAATCCCAAAGCTTTCCATGCTACTTACTATATTGGCGAAAGTTATCAAAACATTGGGTCTAACGATAAAGCAGAACAGGCGTTTAATAAAATATCCTCCCTGAGCGATAAAGTTTTCCCAAAATATTCCAACGTTCGAAATGATTATTTCCCCTTACGTATTTACGCGAAATATCAACTTGCCAGGGTCTATATTAATTCGGAGAAACCCGATCTCGCTGAAAAAGCAGTTCAGGAGATACTAAATGAGAATCATAAATTCGGCTCTTCATACAGACTTCTTGGTAATATCTACAGCACCAAAGGAAATAAAAAATTAAGTGATAAATATTCAGTTCGGGCCAATGACCTTATCAATTCTACAACACCTATTGATACAATTATCGACAAGCTATCTTTGCTTTCAAAATCTGACCTTTACCTGCTTAAACAGATTGATGAAGCAGAAAGAAATATTTATCCCGAATGGGCAATAAAACTGCTTGCCAATGCGATACAGGCAATGCCAGAAAATAAATATATAATTTCAAAAGCAGTTAAACTATTCTTAAAAATGGGTGATGCACAGCAGATTATTCCATTTCTTGAACAGCATTTGAAATATTACAAAGATGATCAAAACGAGATTAAGGAAGTAGCAGATCTGCTGGATGAAGATGGCGCCTATTCACAAGCGTTGGTTTATTATCAACAAGCTGTTAAACTCAATCCCAATGATATGGAATTGCAGTCTAGCCTGGTTATGGCTCTTTTTAAGGCTGGCATGAAAGAAAATTCACTGGATTACATGAACAAACTACTTGAAAAAGATAAGAGTAATATCGAAGTGCTTTCCAATGGTGTTTATATCTTGCTTACAATGGGGGAAAATCAAAAAGCAGATGCCTACATGGCAGAGCTTAACCGTCTCGCACCTTCAAAACCAAAAGTACAACAACTTGCAGGAATGATTGCTGAAAGAGAGGGAAAACTAACACTCGCCCTGGAACTATATGAAAAATCCTTTAAGGGTGACCCAGCCGATTTAGCAACAATAGAAATGCTCGGTAAAATCCTGTTCCGTCAGAAATTGTGGGAAAAGTCCGTAAGCCTGTACCGAAAAGCACTTGAAACCCATCCGAATGAACCTTACCTGCTGGATAGATTAGGAGCCTTGCTGATTGGCTGCCCAGATGCAAAGTTGCGAAATATTGATGAAGGTATAGAATATGCAGAAAGAGCGTTGAACCACAAGGCAAGTTCCACAGAAATCATCCTGACTTCAGGAACTAGTCTTGCACAAGGCTATGCTTTTATCGGTGATAAAAAGACTGCCGCCGCCTACCTGAACTCAGTAATTGAATTGGTTCAGAATAATAACGCTCCGCAAGAGTACCTTGCTGACCTTGGGAGAAAATTAAGGGAAATCAACCAATAGAATGACTTTGAGGGAACTATAAGATAAAGGTTAATGTGAAAAGGATAAAGGTTAAAGCATTTCTCACTTTAACCTTTATATACCAGCGCCCTACTTAATGGCTGTTAACTTCCCGTTATTCGTCCATAAAGTAATCCTTCCCATTCGATCAAATGGCGGATAGGTATGCATGCTGCCTGTGACGAGATCAATTTGGCCATCTTTATTGAAATCACCAGGCTCGCAGCAAAGTAAATGAGTCAGATTCTTTGCTATTTCATGCTTGGTGAATTGCATATTCCCTGTATTCTCCAGCCAGATAAGACTATAAGATTCAGGGAGATTCCATAAATTAAAGGCACTAACAACAAAAAGATCAAGATCTCCATCATTGTCGATATCAGCTGTACGTACGTTGCACTAAATCCCACTTTGGTGGGATAGCTTTTCTGCTCAAATATACCTAAAATGGTACTGAACGGGAGGAACAAACTCCCTAAAAACTAATTTCTTAATTTTTAATGTTCAGTACCATGAAAAAGAAGGTCGAATTTACGATTC
>Ga0209386_1000312_pt1 | contig 24940 bp, 23 predicted proteins | sample NGEPertwo_FD_184510 | JGI IMG/M metagenome (GOLD analysis project Ga0209386, IMG submission 184510) | Arctic peat soil microbial communities from the Barrow Environmental Observatory site, Barrow, Alaska, USA - NGEE Permafrost154B-two... | ecosystem: Environmental > Terrestrial > Soil > Wetlands...
GAAATGCTCCGCGTCGTATTGAGCAATCTGCTCGCCTTGTGCCGATATAATCTGTTTAAAATAACCAAACCGATAGAGAAGACCAACTCCTGTCATATCAACTTTCGAATCGCTTGCCTCTTTCAGAAAGTCACCTGCTAAAACACCAAGACCGCCTGAATAAATTTTAAGACTCGAATGTAATCCAAACTCCATACTAAAATAGGCGATTTTTGGTCCGCGCAATTTCTTGCGGTCATTCAGGTAATTTCCCAGCAGCAGCTCAGCAGCATTCATCCGAAGTATAAAAGACTGATCTAATTTCAGTTCGTCAAAACGTTCAAGACTTGTCTGCTCCAATAAAACAATCGGATTGTGTTCACATTCTTCCCAGATAATGGGATCAATCTCGTTAAACAATGCCCTTGCTTCATCACTCCACACCCACCAAAGATTTCTCGAGAGGTCTTTAAGTGGTTTAAGTTCGTCAGGAACGTTCGATTCAACGATTATTTTCTTCCAGGTAGGTCCGGCATTTCCCGCTTGTCTGATTTTATATCCTTCTGTATCCATTTGTCAAATTTCAAATATAAGATAATGTAAATTACACATTATCACTGCAATAATTTAGTCACAAAGTTAATTTATTTTAAGTCACTCTTGAATGATTTGCTCATTGTTAACGATTTATTGATCTAATCAGCAATAGTAAACAGAAATATTTTGATACTAATGTTCTGAAAGACTTCTATATTAGCAATCTGATTATTTCGATGCGAATAAACACCAATTAATAGCACTGTTTAACGCCTGCGGTAATCATTTAGTTTCATTTCAATCGTTAAAATCCACCAATTCGTCAGAAATAAAAGTTTCAACACAGTTACCGCTAATAAGAAATCTCCCTTTCCTTGATTGGATAGGGAGATTTTATTAATCAATTAATATTGATATTTTTAAAGCAATATTAATGCTAATTGCAGACTTACTTTGTGGCTTCGATGACGCCTCTGAAATAACCAATTGATTCAGCAATACCCATAAATGGATCGCCCATATCTTTCTCGTGTTCAAGACTGCAGACACCTGAATAACCCACTTTGCGAAGCATCTTCACAAAAGCAGGAAAATTAATGACACCACGGCCAACTTCGAGCGAATAACCGAGTTTTGTAGTTCCTGTAACATCTTTAATATGAATGTCAAACACACGTGACTGATATTTTTTAAGGTCAGCAACCGGATCTTTTCCGTTGCGTGTGTCATGACCAATATCCAGGCACATACCAATCCTTGGATCGAGGTCTTTAACATGGTTCCATACATCTTCAGCATCGGGATAAGTTGCAATATCCGGTCCGTGAAGGTGAATCGCAAGCCTGAAGTCGTACTCTTTTACTTTTTTGTCGACATAAGGAAGCAGATCATAATTGGGAACGCCAATAATCAGCTTTACACCTACCCTTTTGGCATATTCAAAAGCATTATCGATGTCTTTTTCAGATTTCATGTAAATCGGACCCACTGCATAACCAGTAACACCGCTCGCTTTTAGCTTTGCATGAAAATCAGCGATCTGTTCATCTGTGCTCGCCATTGGAAGGTGGAAATCCTTGATACAAAGATAGTGTACATCGGTACGTTTCATCGTTGCAAGTGCAATATCAATGTCGAACTTGAGAAATGTGTAGCCTGCCATGCCGACTTTAAACTTCTCGCCCGTTTCGGGAGGCACCCGCTGTCCGGGACGCTTCTCCTGCGCTGTTGCCATCTGCGAAGTAACAGCCAACAATCCAATAACTAATAAAAAGATTACTTTCTTCATTTGTTAATTAATTTGTTATTCCGGATGATCCATCTACCGATTAATCGGAATTTGTTTCGTCAGTATCGTATTCCCGGGATGAATGAATTTTGAAAGGTCAAAAATAGTAAAATGGCAACATTTTGAATGCATATCCGGTACTATTTTTATTCAAATCGTGTGCATACACGAAAAATGTAACTTGAAAGAAAACAGAAGGAACCGTTTTTATAAAATTCAATGGTTGTAATGAATTCAAATGCAATTTGAATGAGCCTGTTGATAAAGCGTTTTCACTCAAACTGACATCGATTCTACGGTTTAAACCGGTGTGAATACAAAAGTTTGTGCTATTTTCGTCCTGATTTCATAAATTTAATTCCAACGAAAATGCGCCTTAATAAAATTCATCATATCGCTATTATCTGCTCCGATTATCAGCGGTCGAAAGCCTTTTATACAAAAACATTAGGATTGACCATTAAATCGGAAGTCTTCAGGGCAGAGCGAAACTCCTGGAAAGTCGATCTTGCGTTAAACGGGGATTATGTGATCGAATTTTTCACGTATCAGAATCCGCCCGAACGCCCCTCAAATCCCGAGGCATGCGGATTACGCCACCTTGCCTTCGAAGTCGATCGTGTCGAAGACATACACAACGAGTTAACCGCGCAGCAAATTGTATGTGAGGCGATCCGGACCGACGAATTTACACGGAAAAAGTTCTTCTTTACCTTCGATCCCGATAATTTACCCATTGAATTTTATGAGAAATAAACCAACTATAAAGCTATGCCTCACTCCGGAAGAGACAAAAAGGCTTCGGGCGAACGAAATAAAACATGCTGAAGTCTCAGAATATCTCGTTGATGATTTGTGCGCGTTGCTGAATATTCCGGTAACGAGGGCAAAGGAGATTTACGCGTTGGCAGCATTTCAATCAGTTCCGTCGGTCGGAATAAAATTTGCGCAGGATTTAATCTCTTTGGGATATTATTCGCTCGATGAACTCAAAGACAAAGACGGGGCTAAGCTGATTGAAGATCTGGAGCTTTCGACCGGAACATGGATCGATCCATGTGTCGAAGACCAGTGCCGTTTGGTGGTGGATTATGCCAACAACCACGACGACAGTAAAAAGTGGTGGGATTTTACCGAAGAACGAAAGAAATACCGGATCGAAAATGGTTACCCGGCCAACCGCCCTCAGAAAGCGTGGTTCGAACTTGAGAAATACCGGAATAAAGAATAAAAGAAGACACGAAAAGGAGGAAAGCTCCAGATAAATGGATTGCGAATCTATTCTTATGGAAAAATTCACCAAAAGTTGTTTCTTCTGCACCTTATTACCCCGACCATTTTCCAGTTGCATTTTTTAAAAAGTGAAGGAATAAAGAGTTGAAAGAAGAGGTTACAAGTCCTTTAAGTACTCTTCAAGCTTTTGGATGATAACCTTTTTTACATCTGTCCAATTTATATTTCTCAACATAAAAGGATTCTGTTCGAGATCAGCATCATTAAAATAAGTAAGGCTTTTTAAAACAAGAAATGGTGAACCATCATGATATTTTTCGATATAAAAGTCAACTATTGTTTTAAGATTGAACTCTTGCAATAAAAAATAAAGATCAATGAAATCCTTTTTAGTGCCTCTTCCGGTTATTGCGGCCAATTTCATGGCAGCAATATCTTTTTTCCCGGCTAATCGTAATTGATCAATACTATTCACCTCCTCAAGCCAGGGATATTGATAATTTATAAAATCAACTTTAATGCTGTTGATCAGCCATATGTTTATATTTTTCGACTTTTTTAATACGGTTGTTGATCCTAACGATTTTAATGAGTCGGAAATAGACAAATCATCAGCCTCCATGTAGCCAAATAAATCCAGATCGATTGATTTTCGGTGACCTATCTGTAAAGCCAATGAAGTACCACCAGCCAAGCGCATGTCTTTAAATAAAGGAACATCTAAAAGTTTCCTTAGAAGTTCCAATGTTGAGGCATCAATTGATTCGTAGTAAAGCATCTGAACTGTTCTTTAGGTTTTTTAGATATGGTAGAAATAAAAGCCAGGGATTTAGGATCCAGATCCTTGATTTGCATTGCTGCTAAGGCGATTTCATCGAGTCCATAGTGATGGTATATTTGAACCCAGTCACTTAACAGTCCATATTCCAATACTCGTTGAACAATAAACAGCTTGTTTTCATCTGATTTTATCGAATGTTTATCTACATCCCAAAAAAGATGAGGCGATAGGGAGTCTATATCTAAAACTGAACCATTCATAGATTTTAAATTCGACATGAATGAATACTATGCTACCTCAAATGTAGTGAATTTTCAATAAAACTCATTTAAACCACGATTCAATCGGAAATTTTCTTTGTGATCATGCAGGATTATTAAAATCTATAAGACGACACATAAAAAATATCGGTAGCATAAATAACAAACCTCTACATCATCAAACTAAGAAATAGTAAAATCCGAAACCTTTTATTTCATTCAATATTCCGGCGCATAGTTCCTTTCAATTTATATTCACCTTCACAGATGCGCCAATTTTCATCTTCTCATTTACCCCGGGTAACGCTCATTCAATTCTCTCACACGGGTTATTCATATTCAGCCCCTCCAAGGCAATTTCTGAAAAATGATTTCCTTCAATCTTACACGTTGTAGAATAGGCATATGAACATATTGCCGTAATAGCCCATTGAAAACACAAATCGCGCAAACCTCATTGCCGGTCTGCGCGAAATATAAAGGCTATCAGTTGGAAAACATGCTCAGAAACTAAGCTTTTGCGGGTTCGGCAGTCGTTTGTGCTGCTTTATGTTTCCGCCTCAGTTCCGTCAACATGTAATCCTTTGCCTTGGCTTTATTCGTCGTTTTGTAAAGGGCTTTACCGCTTTCAAGTACCAATCTCATTTGATCATGGATCAAACCAAAATGAATTGCATTGTCCTGAACCAATTGCTTGCGACGACTGATCAGCTTGCTCACAAGCACATCATCATCAGAAACCGCTTTTGCACGAATTTCAAGACCTTTAAGATAGTCATCTGGAAGTCCGACCTTTTTAAGTGGTATAAGATTTTCCTTTACATTGTTCTGCAGGTTGTTCAACGAAAACAAAAACGCAGGCACTTTGTACCCGGCAAGCGAATCACGTACACCCTTAATACCGAAATCTCCTTTTGCAATGGAAAGGGTTTCAGTGTTCAGTCCGATGATCGCAGCAAGCTGCGATAGATCCCGTCGAAATGCGTTCATGTTTAAATGCAACCTTTTAGTCACTGCCTTTTTTTCGGCAATTACTGCCTTAACAGTTGGCAGTGCACCTCCTACATCGATCACCGCCAAAAAATCGGCAGCAAACGGATCAGCAAAACGGGTCGAGAACGCCATAAAATCGGCTTTATCCCGCGTAAACATATCATGCAGGATCCTTCCAATCTGAACGGTCTCTCCCTGAGAAATTGATAATTTTCTCATTGATGAGATTTAAGTGATTTTTATCCGGGCAGCACGCCGGTGTGTTTGGTTTTGTCCTTTGCCACTAATTCGGTTAGGTTAAATACCGATACCACGAAACGGACATCAGATACCGTATTAAATATACGACTATTCCATGATATTTATGGTGTGTTTTTTCAGTCAATTTATTTATTTTTGATATTTATTTTTGATATTCAAAAAACAATTTCTGTTTAATACGCTAATAATGAATTAATGCCTGAATATATAGCTTCCTAAAATAATCCTTCAATTACTATTCATGAATAATTCAATTATGTAGGTTTTATCAGGACATAAATTTCGGAAAATTAGAGATTTCAGGACAAATATTTTAGTTTGGATGCGCGTAATACATCTTTAGATATGCCCAATAACTGTTTGGATACGCGTAAAACTAGTTGGATGCGACTAATAAGTGGTTAGAAATACCCAATAACTGATTAGATATGCGCAAAACAAATTGGATGCGACTAATAAGTGGTTAGAAATACCCAATAACTGATTAGATATGCGCAAAACAAATTGGATGCGACTAATAAGTGGTTAGAAATACCCAATAACTGATTAGATACGCGTAAAACATATTTGAAAACCTCCAAATAATTGCCCACAAGAGAGCTTTCGATGAAATGCAGAAAAAAAGAAGTTCAAAAACGGTGAAATCACTTCAGATAATAATTGGGGATTTCTTATTATTCTTTGCAATTTTTCGATAAATTTGTTGAATCAAAAGTTGAACGACCAAAACAAATTCATTTTCGCCAAAAAGCAAAGGCAACGCATAAACCACCTAATAACAGGACCTATGAACCTCAGATTATCGCTCATCCTGCTCCTTTTTCTTGCATTTTTCACCTCTTGCAAAAAAGATAAGGCGCTTGTCATCGAAGATCCCGGCTTTCCTTTATTGGATAAGGTGATATACGGCACCGAATTGTCAAACGTTTATACCTGGAATGCATCCTACCTGATCAGTGAGGAGAAAAGTAAATACTTTTATACCAGGCATAATTACAACAGTCAAAACCAACTGGTTTCATCTGACTTTTACGTAGATCCAGGTATATATAGCAGCGATTCGCACATTGCTCAGGCAAGTATGAACAGAACCGAATGGGTAAATCCTGACAATACGGCCAAAGAAATGTTCCGAACCTATGAATATAATCAGAATGGTCAGTTGATAAAATATTCAATTAACCGGATAAATACCAATTACAAGTCGTATTCAATCTTCGAATACAATGCAAAAGGTCAGATAAGCAAAGAGACCTGGTATTCGGACGGTAAGGCCAATGGAAATACAATCTATATCTATAACTTTGCCGGAAATTTAATTCTTAAGACACGCAATGATATTTTGGCTGATGGAAGTTTTAAACTAAGTACAACAACGGAATATGAATTTGATAACAAGAAGAATCCATATCTCCTGTTTAAAATGCAGATTCCAGGCATTTACACAAATCAAAACAATATTATAAAAGAGACATATACGCTTTGGTTTGAAGTTGATTCGTTCGTTGATAAAATTCAGATAACGGAAACAACCTATGAATACAATGACTATGGATATCCTGTGAAACAGAATGGTACTGTTGAATTTGTTTATCATTAAGAAACTGAATTAAATATGGATATTACCCTAAGACCTGCCGTTGAGAATGATTTCCCTGCGATTGTAGAAATGTTCAGGGAATTTGCCCATTTCGAACACCTCGATGAGCGTTTAACCAATACGGTTGAACGGATGAAAGCCGAAACGGAATATTTCAATTGTTTTGTTGCCGTAAAAGATGATACTGAGATAGTCGGTTACGCCACATACTTCTTCTCCTATTTTACATGGACCGGAAAATCGCTCTACATGGACGATCTCTATGTGAGAGAAAGCTATCGTGGCGCCGGAATCGGAAAATTATTAATTAATAAGGTGATCGAATTCGCGAAAACATCCGGATGTCATAAACTAAGGTGGCAGGTATCCGACTGGAATGCGCCTGCAATCGGATTTTATAAGGGTTTGGGAGCGGAGATTGACAAACAGGAACGCAATTGCGATTTAGATCTGTAGAAAAGGCATTCAGCAATAGATGAATAGCTTTAAAAGAGGGAATTCCGCCATCCATCATAATTATTGAATTAAATATGAATATTATTTGATTGAACATCCTGTCCGGATGGGTTGTTGTTACTTTGAACTATGCATTTAAAACCGTGTGATAAAATACTTACAAAAGCATTTTAGAAGTGATGATCGTAAATGCTTTAATTAATAAAAAATACCTTTGAAAAAAGTATTGCTCCTTTTGGCGGATGGTTTTGAAACCCTTGAAGCAAGTGTATTTATAGATGTGATTGGATGGAACCAGGTTGATGGTGATGGCACGACACAATTATTTTCGTGCGGACTTCGTCGTAAAGTCAAAAGCTCATTCAGTCAGTGTGTCGTAGTCGATTATTTAATTGATGAAATTAATACGGAGGAATACGATGCACTCGCCATCCCAGGTGGATTCGAAGAGTTCGGTTATTACAAGGATGCCTACAGTGATGAGTTTCTCAAACTGATCAGGATGTTCGATGCGCAAAGTAAAATTATTGCAGCGGTTTGTGTCGGGGCATTACCAATTGCCCGGAGCGGAGTTTTAACGAACCGAAGAGCTACAACTTATAACAAACGGCAGGAAGAACTTGCCCGCTATGAAGTCAATGTAATCAATGAACCGATCGTAACGGATTGCAATGTGATCACCTCATGGAATCCAGCCACCGCTCCGGAGGTCGCTTTCATGTTGCTCGAACGTTTGACCTCAAAAGATCAATGCAATTTTATCAAAGAGATTATGGGATTTAAATTGGCGTAATTAAATCCTGTGATTCTATTCCTCTCATTCAGAATATTTAAGGAATTAAACAACGCAAGAAAGCAATGCAGTGAAGCAGCTAAATCTCAATAACAATCAATCTGAACAACTTAGAACCAAAGCTACTCAATAAAGCATTGCCGCGAAGCGGCAAAATCTCAATAACCGTGAGTGCAACTCACGGACGAGGAATAAATCGCGAACACAGCCCCGAAGGGGTTGAACTAAAAAACTTATTAGGGAAATTATACCAATAAATAATTTAATCGATATGTCAAGCTACCGTCAGATTTTATATCATTTGATCTTCCGCACGAAAGATGGCAGTAAAGCGCTTATGCAGGAGCATTCAAGAGAACTCTATGCCTATTTGATGGGAATAATAAAAAATAAAAACTGTATTCTCTACCGAATTAATGGAATGGAAGATCACATACATATCCTATGCGATTTACATCCAACAATTGCATTGGCAGATTACGTCAGGGATATTAAAACTTCATCGTCAATCTGGTTAAAACAATCAGGCAAATTTCCTGATTTTATTGGATGGGCTGATGGATATGCTGCTCTGACTTATGCATGGAAAGGTAAGGAGATGATTGTTAATTATATCAAAAATCAACAAGAACATCACAAAATAGAATCCTTTAATGATGAGTTAAGAAGATTACTAAAAGAACATGGAATAGAAATAGATGAAAAGTATTTCCCTTAATCAATTGATTCAACCCCTTCGGGGCTGTTGATATACCATTATCATTGCCGTGGGTTTCACCCACGGTTATTGAAATTAAGTGCTTTCAGCACTTGATACTCGTAAAAAAGCAATCTGATGCGATTAATCCTCATTATCTAATTGCAGAAACAATTTAAGTATGATAATAACGTAATAAGTTATTGCCGCAAAGTGTCTAAATCTCAATAACAATAAATCTGAATAACTTAAGACTGATATAAAACGCAAGAAAGCAATGCCGTGAAGCGGCTTAATCTTAATAACCGAGCGTGCAACTCACGGACAAGGAATAAATCACGAACGCAGCCCTGAAGGGGTTGAATCCTTTGTTCTTATTGAAGAAAATAATCCATGCTCATTGAAATTCAACCCTTTCGGAGCTATTAATATATATTACTCATGGCCGTGGGTTTCACCATAGGTTAGTGAGATTAAGCGTTTTCAGCACTTCAGATAAAATAACCGCATTTCATTTTAATATACTGAAAAGGTTTTAAGCTGATTTTAAAGGTTTTTTTAATTACTTTGTATAAAGCAATGAGATTTTCAAGAGTAAATCAAAAAGTCACTAGTTAATCATTAAAATTTAGCTGAATAATATGATGAAATTTCAGAAAATGCACGGATTGGGAAACGATTTTATCCTTATGGATCAAATTGATCCTCTAAAATATGATTTGACAGCGTTAGCGATTAAATTATGCGACCGTCACCAGGGGATTGGAGCCGATGGCATTATTCTGATTCTCCCATCTGAGATTGCGGATGTGAAAATGCGGATTTTCAATTCGGATGGAAGCGAAGCAAACATGTGCGGCAATGGTATCCGCTGTTTCGCAAAATATGTATATGACAATAAGATTAATACAGCCAAAACATTCACGATCGAAACAGGCGCCGGCATTATGATTCCTGAATTAATCATCGAAGATGGAAAGGTTTTATTGGTAAAAGTGAACATGGGAGCTCCTCAACTGGAACGTTCGCAAATTCCAATGACAGGTGTTGCCGGTAAAGTGATCAGCGAACCATTGCATATTGGTGGTATGGAATATAAAATCACAAGTATGCTGATGGGCGTTACGCATACCGTCGTTTTTGCGAATCATCTGACAGAAGAAGATCTTATAACGCTCGGTAAACTCATCGAAAAAAATCCTGTTTTTACACATGGCACTAATGTGAACTTTGTGGAAGTGCTCAATGATCACGAAGTCAATGTCAGAACATGGGAACGCGGAGCAGGAAGAACGCTCGCATGCGGTACAGGAAGTTGTGCATCGGCAGTTGCGGCCTCGTTGAATGGCTTCACAGGGAAAGAGGTTACCGTGCACCTGGCATTGGGTGATTTATTGATTGAATGGATCAATGGAATTGTTTACATGACAGGAAGTGCCAATCATGTCTTTGAAGGAATGGTCGAAATTTGAATAATATCGCTTAATTATAACGTCCAATGACGGAACTTAACCTGATAAAGGCCATCGAAACCATCGTGGTGATTCTGATACTCCTTGGCGCGAACCTCTTCACGCGGAATGTTGTAAAAAACATACTAAAACATTTCGCTTTTGAGTTCCAGCGAAGGAAAATCGCCATGAAATTGATCAACATCCTCCTTTTTATACTGGCTGTTGTGGTTATTGCAGCGATCTGGGGCGTCAATCAGTCACAGTTAATCGTGTTTATCTCCTCTTTTCTCACCGTTTTAGGAATCGCATTTTTTGCTCAATGGTCGCTCCTTGCCAATGTTACTGCCGGACTGATACTTTTTCTTAATCATCCGCTTCGTCTTGGCGACAGGATCAGGATAATGGACAAAGATTATAACATTGAGGGTCGCGTTGACGATATCACCTATTTTTTTCTGCATATACGGATGGATAATGGCGAGAAAATCACGATTCCCAATTCGATAGTGCTTCAGAAAACCATTTCAATTATGGCTAAACCAGAAAACCAGGTGAAGCCTTTAAAGTAGTTGGTTGATATACATATAACCAATTAATAGATATATGACAATGAAAGCATTATTGATCATCGATATGCAGGCAGGAAGCTTTACCCCTGCTACTCCGCGTTACGATAGCACAGGCGTGATTGAAAGGATCAATCAACTGGCAGAATTCTTTCGCACGAACGGTGATCAGGTTATTTTCATCCGTCACGACGGTACAAAAGAGGGTGAATATATTCCGGGTACAAATGATTGGCAAATATTAACAGCGTTAAATCAACTTCCCGGAGATCTGTACATCGAAAAGACAATCAACGACTCATTTTATCAATCTGATTTACAAGTGACGCTTCAGAAAATAGGAATTAATGACCTTTATTTCATGGGATGTGCCACCGATTTTTGTTTCGATGCCACCGTTAAGTCCGCATTGGGTAAAGATTACAAAGTAACCGTCGTTAAAGATGGACATACCACAGCCGACCGCCCTTTTGTGAACGCCAAAACACTGATCGATCATTACAATTGGTTGTGGAGTGAATTGACGCCGGCTGCATTTCCGTTAAATGTCACAACATGTAGCGAAATTATTGCAGATTTGAAACCTTCGTTTTCGCGTTGAGAAATTCGGGGTATCTTTGAAGTTCAAAATAAACAATAGCGAGAATGGTAATATTGGAAGAGAAACACAAAGCATCGTTTTTAATCGGAATTTTGTTCGTGGTTATTGGTTTTTTGGTAAAAGTATTTTACCGTGAATATATTAACAGCCATGATATTGATGATTTTGGCCTGGCAGGTTCATTACCAAGCTTCTTCTATGTTATCGGATTCTCCCAATTATTGCAGATCAGGCCGATCAAATATCCCGCGTTGGTAATTCTCGTCGTTACAATCGGATCAATCATCTATGAATTCAAACAACAACCATCCAATTTAGCAGGACTTGATATAAATGATATTGTAGCTTCCATCGCAGGTGGAGCAATTTCATTGCTGATTTTATACTTAATCGGAAAGAAGTTTAAAACGAAGAAAAGTAGCTTGGACAGTGATTTGAAATAGATCATCAAACATTTCTATCGCGTAGCGATTTAGGTTTTGTAGAAATATCAGAATCAAAGACATCCATTACCGCGCAGCGGTTTAACCTGATGCCATATTGGGGTTTGCAAAAAGGCGCATAGTTCATTCGTTTCCCAAATAACCATTTCAGATGCGCCGTAAAATTTATCTCATTCTACTACAATACTAAAACCGCATACGCGGTAATAGTTCTTATCTCTTTACCTTCTTGCTTAAAAACATATCCTTAAACAAAAAGATAATTCATGCGTGCGGGAAGGATTTTACCTTTCGCCTGAAATTCTTCTCTTAGCGTCTATTCATCCCTAAATCCCTATCTTTGCAAAAAATAAGGTTTTTCAAAATAGATTGTCATGAGCGAAAGAAGAGTAAGGGTTCGATTTGCCCCAAGTCCAACGGGACCACTTCATATTGGAGGTGTTCGTACCGCATTATTTAATTATTTGTTTGCCAAAAAGCACGGCGGCGACTTCCTGCTTCGGATCGAAGACACCGATCAGGGACGTTATGTACCCGGAGCCGAAGATTATATACAGGAAGCATTGGAATGGTGTGGAATGAAGGTCGATGAAGGTCCAAAACAAGGCGGACCATTTGCACCTTACCGTCAAAGTGAACGCAAAGAGATCTATCGTCAATATGCAGATCAGTTACTTGCAAGCGGAGATGCCTATTATGCATTCGACAGCCCTGAAGAACTTGATCAGGCACGAGCAGCTGCTGAAGAAAAGGGTGAAACCTTTACTTACAATGCGATGTCACGTTGCGGGATGAAAAATTCAATTTCACTTCCGGAAGATGAATGTAATGCACTCCTTGCATCGTCGATTCATTATGCGATTCGCTTTAAAATGCCCGATAACCTGGACGTTACAGAGGTCGATCTGATCCGCGGAAGCGTTACTTTCAATACATCGTCACTCGATGATAAAGTTTTGTTCAAAAGTGACGGAATGCCAACTTATCACCTTGCCAACGTGGTCGATGATCACCTGATGGAGATCTCGCATGTGATTCGTGGCGAAGAGTGGCTCCCTTCGATGCCGTTGCATGTGCTTTTGTACCGCGCATTTGGATGGGAAGATATGATGCCACGCTTTACGCACCTCCCGTTGATTTTAAAACCTGTTGGAAAAGGAAAGCTAAGCAAACGTGATGGCGATAAGATGGGATTCCCTGTATTTCCGCTGCTGTGGAAAGATCCTGAAACGGGTGATACTTCACGGGGATATCGTGAAGACGGCTTTTTCCCCGATGCTTTCATCAATATGCTTGCTTTATTAGGTTGGAATCCAGGAACAGAACAGGAAATTTTTTCGATGGAAGAGCTTTGCCAGGCATTTTCGCTTGAAAGAGTTGGACATTCGGGAGCGCGTTTTGATCCCGAGAAAACAAAATGGTACAATCATCAATATTTCATCAAAAAATCGGACGAGGAATTGGGCGAATTATTGCTTCCATTCCTCAAAGAGAAAGGAATTACTGCTGAACCGGCAATGGCAACGAGGGTTTGCGGTATGGTAAAAGAAAGATGCAATTTTGTATCCGAAATATGGGATCAGAGTTACTTCCTGTTTCAGGCGCCAACCGCTTACGATGAAAAAATAGTGGCCAAACGTTGGAAGGATGATGTTCCTTCAATAATGGGTGAGATCGCTGAATTCTTTGGAACCGTAAAACATTGGAATGCTCCCGAAATTAAAGAACCATTCTCTGAATTAGTTACTTCCAAGGGCTGGAACTTTGGTACGGTAATGAATTCATTGCGACTTTGCCTGGTTGGCGGCAGTTTTGGTCCCGACATCTTCGAAATTTGTGACCTAATCGGACAAGAAGAAACTATTTCACGGATTAAAAAAGCGATTACAACGATAAAAGGTTAATCTGACAATACAACAAGGTGTAGACAAGAACCTTTGAATTCTAAATACCCACTAAAAATCCCCAAAAATTCGAATTTTACAACGAACTTTTGGGGGGGGTCATATTAAGATACTCTATGTGAAAAGTAAGAATCGACTACTTTAGAGCCTTTATTGCTTCATCGTAACGACGGGAAACTTCTTTCCAGTTCACTATCTTCCAGAACGCATCAACATAGTCCGCCCGACGATTCTGATATTGAAGATAATAGGCATGTTCCCAGATATCAAGCGTAAGAACCGGAATTCCCCGCACCTCGGTGGTACTCATCAGTGGATTTTCCTGGTTAGCCGTTGAACTAACGGCCAATTTGCCTTTATCATTAACCGATAACCATGCCCAGCCACTTCCAAACTGTTTCTTCCCGGCATTACCAAATACTTCCTTGAATTTATCCACACTTCCGAAAGACTCATTAATTGCTCCCAACAGATCACCCTGTGGTTCCTGACCAGAAGCAGGCGCCATTAGGGTCCAAAACAACAAATGGTTGTAAAACCCTCCTCCATTATTCTTTACCAGAACCGGATATTTCTCTATTTCACCAAAAATTTGAAAAAGCGTCTTCGATGCATATTCAGGTCCTGTTGTAGCCTCATTCAAATTCTTGGTATAACCTGCATGATGTTTCGAATAGTGAATCTCCATTGTCCTTGCATCGACAGATGGCTCCAGCGCATTGTAAGCATAAGGCAAAGACAATTGCTTCGACTGCCCGGTAAGCTTAGATTCATCTAATTTTGAAAATGTTTTATCCCAGGAGCTACCTTCCGGTAGGTATGATTTGCCACCAAAAGAAAATGTTGAGGAAACAAGTACTGCAATTCCTGACAAAGAAACTTTTTTAAAGAAATTACGACGTGAGTTTTGCTCATTTTTCATAGCTGTTTCTAATTCTTTCATATTTAAAAATTTTAATTTACAAATACTTTCTACAAATGTCCTGATATTTCGGGGCTTATAAAAAACCAAACAAGTGGATGCAAAAAAGGTTTAAAAGCAGGAACTAATTAGCCGTTAAAAGTCCTTAATTTATATTTGACAAAAGTTTTAAAATGAAAAAGCTTTCAAAATAGGGAATTAATTATTTCCGGTGGACAATTGTGATACCTACCCTGGCGGGCATTAATAAATACGGGAACTCTACACAAAGGATGAAAACCAAAAAGAAAGGGGGAGTTGTGCAATTCTCCCCCAATCTCATTTCAATTGAACTGGTTGCAAAAACTATTTTTAACTTATGAAACACCCATAATTATAAGCTTCGTAAACACGAATTAAGATAATATGGGTGTACCATCAGGGAATTAAAAAACAAATTACCTACTGGTGAACACTAATTGTGATTCATCAACCATTTTGCAATGCTTGATGCAATATCAGAACCTTGGATATCCTCTGTCCATTCATATTCTCCGATTGGATTTAAGGCATCGAAGTACCAATCTTCGTCTTCGGTGACAATAAAGTCGAAAACGCCATGTGTTAAGTTCAATTCAGTCATTATCTGAATAGCCTTTGTCTTTATGGACTTCGGTGGCTGAACAACCGTAAAGTTTGGTTGTGCCGGCTCAATACCTGAATATTCGTATTTCGTATTGGTTTTAATTTTCCCCACAAAATATTCTTTACCAACGACAGTACATCTCACCTGGTAAGTTGCAAATGCTGCAATACAACTATTTGCCGGTAAGTTATCCGAAAAGGCAGTTCCAAACTTGTCTCCGCATTTTTCATAGCAATCTCCTGCTGATTTTGCCTGACAATTTTGATACATCAACTCCACAACGCGCTCTCTTTTACTTTCGAAAAAACTATTGAGATAATTAATATCATTTGAGCAGATAGAGGATGGCCATTTCAACCCAATATTTTTGGAGATAGCATAAGGTCTGAACTGGTTTTCATCATAAAAATCCTCATAAAAATTCAACCATTTAGTTGATTCGAGAGAAGAAAAGAGTTTTTCAAGTGTCTTGTTCCATATCTCTTTCCAAATAAAATAGTCCTCATCCTGTGGACAACTATTCTCAATGAAACTTTCCAGACGTGTGCCTCTGTTCCAAACCGCTTCAATCTCGTTCGTTGAAAAGCAGCAATTGGGTCCCTCTATTTTGAATGAATTATTTTCGAATTTCACCTGAGTTGATTTTAATGAATCAATATCGAGGTTTAACCGTGAATATTCCGCAGCATTATCCTGCAGAATCGATTCTACACGATCAGCGTGAATGTCACTTTTATCCGATATTATTAAAATCATAGCTTTAGTTGAAAAAATAAAAATTCGTCAATGATTCATACCGACCTTTACTTCGGAATTCATTAATTAATAGGAATGAGCTGCGGATTGTTACCCTGTTTTTACCTTTATTTTGCAAAAAAAATAAAAATAAATTTAAAAATGTATATTGATCTAATATACTGCCTTTTAAAAATTTGATATTTTGAGATAAGAATAGATATTTTACCACGAATTTTCTGTTTTTCTATTTGCCATTATCGAAAAATGCTCTTAAAGGGTTTATTAATCGTGTAATCAACCGCATTTCTTTTGTAATAATCTCGGCTGTTCCGTCCATTTGCTGTATAAATCTCAGGTTTTCACGGTACGAAGAAGTCATACCATCTGAAAGTTCGATTTCTGCCACGTAACCTTTGGCCTCCGGAACAAGTGAAATCGACTTGATCTTCCCTTTCAACATCCCGAATTCCATATATGGAAATCCATTTAATTTCAAATTCACCCGTTGACCTACTTCAACTTTTCCAAAGCCGGAAGGGGGGATTATTGCTTTAGCAATGATTGCCGATTCTTCGACAGGAATAATAGTCGCGATTAATTCACCTGTTTTAACCTCCTGATTTACACTCCAGATGGAAGTGAAAGTCAACTTCCCTTCCACTGGACTGGCAACAAGGAAACGCTCCTCCCATTGGTGAATCGCATTTTCGAGATTTTGTTTCGATTCATCAAGAGCCAGACGGAATTCCGATAACTCCCTTTCATGCTGCATCTGCAGTTCAACCCTTGTCGACTGCATTTGAAGAATTGAAGATTCGGTCTCACGAAGAACAGCTTCAAACCCAACAAAAGCTGATTTTTTTGAAAGAAAAAGTTGTCGTGATTTATCGTATTCAGCTTCACTTGTCGTTCTTTTCTGGTAAAGGGAAGAATCACGTGTAAAGCTTTTTTGTGATAAGGTCAGGTCATTCCGTAGAATTTCTCTTTGACGAATTAATGTCTGGTAATACTCTTCCTGTTTGACAATCTGTTTGTCGATTAGTCCAATTTTTTGCGGAAGAAAGTTTTGACTAAGATAATGCTTGAAGTTATTCCTGCTTTTCAGAAACGGGCCATAACTTTGCTGTAATTCTCCAAGGATAAGTTGCTCGGTCAAATCATAGGCAAATACCTGTTCATCCCAGTTAGCAATAAGAAAACATGCGGCCAATTCCTTTTTAAGTATCAAATAATGAGAAAAATCTGTTGAATTATTGATCAGTGCAATATTACCTTTCTCCTTTATTATCTGACCATCAACCGCAAATAGCCGATCTATCTTACCCGTCGATTTACTAATCAGCGAAACCGGAGGATTTTTCTTTGTTAATATCATGGGAGCCCTGATAATCTCAGGAGATTTAAAAAAATAGCTCCCCATAAGGAGTGCGAAAAACAGAGCGAATATAACCGTCAGTCCCCACCGGATAATACGGTTAGGAATGAACGACATAATTTCATCAACCTCCTCGCTGTGTGTTTCTAATTCAGACCTTTCCGACATAACAATATTTCTTTTGTATCGATATTCATTTCAATTCCATTATGATTCATTAACCCGATGAGTCAGAAACTACAACTAACCTCCAAGTTCGAGTTGATCTTTAACAAGATTAAAATAGATTCCCTTTCTTCTTACAAGTTCACTATGCGTTCCCTTTTCTACAATCTCGCCCCCTTCCAATACAACAATCTGATCCGCATTTTTTACAGTGCTTAACCGATGCGCAACGACTATAACCGTTCTATCTTTAAAAAACTGATTCAGGTTATCCATAATCACCAGCTCATTCCGGGCATCCAATGCATTGGTTGCTTCATCAAAGAAAATATAATCCGGATTTTTGTACACTGACCTTGCAATCAGAATCCGCTGCTTTTGACCAGTACTCAATCCATGTCCATCGCTACCAATCCTTGTATCGTATCCCAACGGAAGGGCTTGAATAAAAGTTTGTATATTAGCTGTTTCAACAGCTTTTTCAACCTTTACAAAATCTGGTATCTCATCGCCAATTCCAATGTTACCAGCGATAGTATCCGAGAAAATAAAACCCTCCTGCATTACAACGCCACACTGTTTGCGCCATTGCTGCTGACTGTAACTATTTAGCGGGACACCTCCCAACGCTATTTCACCATTAACAGGTTTGTAAAAACCAAGAATTAACTTGACAAGAGTACTTTTCCCGCTTCCGCTTGTACCAACAATTGCAGTAACTTTATTTGCCGGAATCTCCAGATCAATATTTTTCAACACCTTTGGCGAATTTGGGCCCTCGTACTGAAAAGTGACGTTTTTTAAAACGATGTCTCGCCCTGTTGGAATTTCGTGTATTTTCCGCTCTTCAGGCTTCTCTTCATCCTCTTTTTCATTGATTTCACCCAACCTTTCAAGACTTATTTTCGCATCCTGTGCCGATTGAATAAATCCAATAAATAGCTGGATGGGTGCATTCAACTGTCCAATGATGTATTGCACCGCCATCATCATACCGAGAGTCATATCACCAGTAACGACTGCCCTGGCTGTCATAAAAGAGATGATGATGTCTTTGGTCTGATTGATAAAAGTAGCACCAACCATCTGATTCTGACTAAGTATCAAACCTTTAATATTTACTTTATACAACTTTGCCTGTATTCGTTCCCATTCCCACCTTTTTTGCTTTTCACAATTATTGAGCTTAATCTCCTGCATGCCGGTAATCAGCTGGACGATATTACTCTGATTGGCCGAGGCTTGTTGAAAACGCTTATAATCCAATGTCCTCCGTTTTTTAAGGAAAAGCAATACCCATCCAATGTATAAAAGGCTTCCAATAACAAATACCACCAAAATGCCAAGGTGGTAAGTCGCCATTATGATGGTATAAATCACTAATGTAATGGTTGCAAACATGATATTCACCAACGAGGAGGTCAGGAAGGTCTGAATGCGGCTATGATCTCCCATTCGCTGCATGATGTCACCCACCATTTTCGAATCAAAAAATGAGATCGGCAAGCGCATCAGTTTAGTTAGGAAATCAGAGATCAATGAAATACTCACCCGGGTTGTCACATGCAACATGATCCAGTTTCGGATCATCTCGTTAGCTGTCTGACCAAAGGTTAGTACCAATTGGGCAATCAACACCATCATGATAAAATTCAGATCACTGTTCCCAATTCCATAATCAACAATTGATTGGGTCAGAAACGGAAAAATCATGCTCACAAGACTTCCGGTTAGCATCCCAATCAGAAGTTGAATGATAAATTTCCTGTACGGACGCAAATAATTCAGCAAGTACCCATACCGTCCAATACTATGATCTTCTTTGTCTTCATTGTAAAACTGGGTTGAAGGTTCGAGCAATAAAGCAATACCCTCATTTCCCTTAGCCAGCCAACATTTTAAAAACTCTGTCTTCTTATAATCTAATATGCCATGTGCCGGATCTGCAATTTGCACAACCTCATCCCCTTCTTTCTTTTTCTGGAATAACGTGAACCTGCCTTTTCGGGAGATCTTGGTTACTACAACAAAATGTTTTTGATTCCAATGGATGATGCATGGAAGCGGTACCTCATCTCGTAGTTGCTCCCATGTAACCCGCACACCACGGGATCTGAAACCCAGGTTCTCGGCGGCATCACACAAACTAAGCAAAGATACGCCCTCACGCGATGGATAAGAAAGGTTGCGTAAATGTTGCATCGAATAGCTGCGACCATAATACTTGGATATCATCCGCAGGCAAGTCGGCCCACAATCCATAACATCAAGTTGCTTGAAGAAAGGAAATCGCATAATTTAACCAATATATAAAATTAATGTGATGACCGGTAAATAAACTGTCCCTGGTTTATCGGTCAATTCTAAAGGAGAAGTTTAAAAACCTGAGTTGTAAAAATAGTTTAATAAAGTTTCATTTTCCCGGCCATCGCTCACTTAAAATAAAAAAAACATTTTTTTTTAATAAATAATTCAAAAACAATAATGATATTCGTATCGCATTAGATATCTATCACATAGAAGCACTGTACTTAAAATTTTAATATTCTACTGTAAAATAACTATAATGCATAAAACTAATGAAAGCCTCTTTAAACAATATATATTCAATGTGTTACAAACGTGCGCTAAAACTTATACTTTTAAGTACGATTCAACATTGCACTAAAATACTTTTTTCTTTCAGGTAACAAATCAATGGCTATTCCTATTAACATTCATAAACTCAAAAAAAAACACTCAATATGAAAAGCAAGTTATTCATTTCCGAAAAGAACGAAGGTTTCGAAATCAAATTTAAAAGTCTGAATAATGACGAAATGAATAACCTCAGAGGTGGAGTTAGTGATCTTCCACCGAGCAGTGGAGACGATTATCCAATTGATCCTTATAAAAAATAATCAAAACGATCCCAAACAATATATTCCGGTAAAGCAGTCATCAGGAATCATTTATTAAGAAATGAAACGGCCGGATATTTCAATCAACAATAAAAAAGGCAATTAAAAACTCCAAATGAAAAACAGATTCTTCATTTCCGAAAAAAACGAAGGTTTCGAAAACCAATTTAAAAGCTTAAATAACGATGAGATGAATAACCTCAGAGGCGGAGTCAGTGATCTTCCACCAAGCAGCGGAGATGATTATCCTATTGATCCTTATAAAAAATAGCCAAGACAATTCCGAAAAATATATTGCGGTATTTTAGCGTAGATTCATTTAACCTAAACTGAAATTGCCAGAATCATAATCCTTCAGAACTTACCTTCAGATACGCTTGCAGTATTATCATTCCATATACGACCTGATTTTTTTAGACAATTAAAAGAATATCCTAAATTCTTTTTAACAAATTCCTATCTTGCCGGAGAATTAGGTTGGAAATTTATCTCTGGGAATGAAGGTTTTATCACTTTTCTATTTATTGTTTTTTAGTACACTAAGCTTTACAACAACTGCTCAGTCTATGGCTACGGATACCGTCAGGTCCGTTCTTTCCAATTATGGTAACATGGTGAAGTCCGGACACCTGATGGAAGCTGTTACAAGTTTATCAGGACTTCTGAAGCCAAATATTCAATTAACGGAAAAAGAAAAGCTCGCAGTTTACAATAACCTTGGTATACTGCACAAAAAAATTGGCCAGTTCGATATTGCCCTTGGATATTACGATGCTGCCGAATCCATTTACCTTACAAATAATTTTGCAGATAATTCCTTTTTGGTGAGTATTTATGGCAATAAGGTAAATATTTACGCGATGAAGGGAGATTTCAATAAAGCACTGGAATATACTGAAAAAGCAATCCGGTCGGTACAAGAGGGAACCGGAACAACAATATCAAAACATCAAGCGACCTCTTCGCTCTACCTGAACTCGGGAATTGTCTATTATCAACTTAACAATTTCAATCAAGCCTTAACTGCTTTTAAAAAAAGTATATCTTTAAAAGCCAACTTCAACTTTTCCGGTAAGGAAAACGTATATCTACAGTTTGCGAAAACCTATGCAAAAATAGGAAACAAATATTTTGCAGACAGATATTTTAATCTGAGTATCAAACAGTCAGAATCTGAAAGTAGTAACTTATCTGTCAATCTGGCAGACGCTTGTCTGGAATATGGCAATTTTCTTTTGTCAACCAAAGAGAATGCCAAGGCTTTGATAATTATTCAAAAAGCCCTAAAAATAACACTTCAAAACTTTGGAGAGAAAAATCAGCTTACGGCAAACGGTTACCAAATAATGGGGGACTATTACCGAACCACCAAAGATTATCAGAAAGCGTTAACCTATTATCAAAAAGCGTTGGTGTCCGGTTCAAAAACTTTCAATGATGTGAAAATCCAGGCAAATCCCACCATGAGTGATATAACCCTTAATTTGTGGCAATTAAGGCTGTTACAAAGTAAAGCCGAAGCTTTGGGGAATCTTGCATACGAAGAAAAAGACAAACGTGAAAAAATCAACTTTCTTTCTTTAAGCCTGAATACGATCAACCTTGCCATTGAGATGACAAATTCGATACGGGTTGATTACCAGGATGTAGAAACCCGGCTGGTATTTAATGAGAAGCAAAAGAATGTATTTGTTGCAGCGCTGGAAACTGCGTTGAAACTATATGATCTTACAGGCGAAAAAAACTATTTGCACCTTGCCTACCAGACTACGCAACAGTGTAAAGCGAATGAACTTAAATACGAAATTGCAAAAAACAAATCTTATTCCGATAACGAAATTCCTGATTCGCTGCGGAATAAAGAAAATAAACTACAACAGGATATTGCGGCCTACAACAATCTTATCCAAAATGAACAGGCACTGATCAAGCCTGATACCGCCAAAATTGCTTTTTGGAAGGACCAACAGTTTGATTTGAATCGAGATCTCGAGAAAACGATTGAACTGACTGAGAAAAATTACCCCAGGTTTATTGATAAAATTAAAAAGGGGAATATCATTGGGATAGAGGCAATCCAAGCCAATTTGAAACCTGATGACAGTTTAATTGAATATTTATTCTCAGAAAAGAATGAAAAAGGTAGCCGGAAATTGTACGAATTTGTGATTACGCCAACAGATTTAATATGCCACACCGAAATAATTGACAGCACTATATCTGCAAATTTTTCGCTCCTGAAAGACCGGTTACTATACCAATACACACCCGGCAAAGCCCTTGCGAATTATAACCAGTTGAATCAGCTACTTTTTGACGCTTATCGCATTTTGGTTCAACCTCTCGAAAAACACTTTGCAGGCAAGCAACTGATTATCATTCCTGACGATGATATCTCCTATATGCCCTTCGATGCGTTTTTAACTTCATGGACGATGAACAAGAAGATGATTAATTATGCAGAATTATCTTATTTGATCAGTGACTACTCCATTTCATATGCTTACTCGACCAATACTTTGTGGAATAATCAGTTAAAAGCACAAAATAACCCAAGAGTTGTTGGTCTTGCACCAGATTATTCAGATATAGCATTAGCTGATGGGAAAAAGTACAGCGCACTTAAATCTAACAATAGAGAAGTCGAAAGCATTCTCAATAATTTTGATGGGACAGTTTTAAAATCAGGTCAGGCAACGATTGCCAATTTCAAATCGAATCTAAACGACGGTGTAATACTCCATCTTGCTATGCATGCAGAATTAGATACACTCCACTCAGGATCATCGAGTTTAATTTTCACGCCCGACATAAAAAACGCAGGGATTTACAGACTCTATAATTACGAAATCGGACAAATGAACATTGTTTCGCCCATGGTGGTATTGAGTGCCTGCAACACGGGAAGTGGCAAGCTTTACAGTGGAGAAGGCTTGATGAGCCTTGCACGTAATTTTGTTTTGGCTGGAGTTCCTTCAGTTGTAGAAACACTTTGGCCGATCGAAGATATTGCTGGTTCAAAGATAATGGGAAGCTTTTATAAGTATCTCTCCGAGGGAAAACCAAAGAACATTGCGCTGCGGCAGGCCAAATTGGATTATATTAACACGACTTCACCATCGTTTGTTAATCCCAAATTCTGGGCTGCTTACACGTTGATAGGAGACGTTTCACCTGTTAAAAGGATCTGGTGGAAAGAGCTTTGGATAATTATTCCACTGATCCTTTTTATGGTGACAATCGCCTTGCTTGTACGCTACTTATTCAGATTTTTTAGAATAAGCTGAGCTTTCTTCTTGTAGATGCCTTCGGTTTCAGACAGTGTTTCCATTATGGAAAGAGCTTTCAGATTTTCACCCGTTTTAATATAGCACAATCCAAGATACCATTGAGCTTCAGGAACAAACTGATCCTCTGCAGTAAGAAGCTCATTAAAGACAGTTATAGCTTCAGGGAAATGGCCTTGTCCCATCTGATTCAGTCCTGAAAATAGAAGAACCTCTGGTAAGTTTTCGTTCATTTTTCGTAATTCTTTAAATGCCACCTCAGCATGCATATAATCCTTTGATAAATAATAATCAACACCATCCTGTAGTTTTCCGGTAAATTCATTGGAATTCCCCCTTAACCGATATGAATTAGCCTCCAAAGGCTCGTAATACTGGTCGAAAACTGAACCTCCCATATAGGACGATGTTATTGGTCTAATCAGCAAAAGAGAAAGTATCAAAACTGCTGCAGCAACCTGGAAAACGATTTTTCTGGAAACCCTGTGACGATGAACTGGCATTTGAATAACCTTTTCGCTGAATGGATCTGATTTATTTACATATTCCATAATTCGGCGAGCGGCCATATCATCCTCAAGTGATGGTTTGTTATGTTCGAAGTTTTTAACCCAATCCTCTGAAACATCATCAATTCCAGAAAGAATCATTTCAACTTCAGCTTTAGCGATCTTTTTCCGGAATTCTACTTCTGTTTCTACTTCAATTATACCGAAGTCTTTGCTGATGTTCTTCTCTAAATTAGATCGACGGTAATTATCAATATCCTTTAGTGCTAAAATTTCAGCTTTTATAAGCTCAGGATCGCTTTCAATTGCTTCGAGCAATAAGCTCTGTTTCATGATCTTATCTATTTTACACTGAAAAACGTATTCTTTCCTTAAGCGCTCGTTCACATTTAGACTACGCTTAAATTCTTCCTTTTCAGTTTTAGTCATTTCACCCGAATGATAGTTGAGAATGATTTCCGTAAAATTGTTCATAATTATTTCTGGTTATTTATTTTATATTTAGGTTTTTCACCAATTCGTTATAGTCAGGATGTTCCATTATTTTGCTTTTCAACTCTTTCATGCATTCAC
>Ga0209386_1000313_pt1 | contig 24937 bp, 29 predicted proteins | sample NGEPertwo_FD_184510 | JGI IMG/M metagenome (GOLD analysis project Ga0209386, IMG submission 184510) | Arctic peat soil microbial communities from the Barrow Environmental Observatory site, Barrow, Alaska, USA - NGEE Permafrost154B-two... | ecosystem: Environmental > Terrestrial > Soil > Wetlands...
GAGCTTGGCTTCACAAACTAAGGAGCTAGTAGCCTGAAGATATCACAAGAAATGAAATTTTAAGGATAGTTAAGATTTCGGGCGAAAACACTAACTCTTTGGTGTCTGGTTTATCGGGAAAGGGTCAAATTGTTGTAACTTTTCTTGTCCCTTATTGGATCCTGCCGCCAGTAAGACATCTTCTGCGCGCAGGACAAACGCCGCTTCCGGAGAAAACTGTTCAAAGCCGTCTCTAACCACCGCTACAACCGTCGTTCCAGTACACTCACGAACTTGTAATTCCTTCAAGGTCTTTCCAATGGCCGGTGAAGTCTTTCCAATTTTAATTTCCCCGACATCCAGCCAACGCGACATTATGCGGTCTGCATAGCCTTGTAGCTTGTCAAGATGGCTCTCAATTTTTATATCATTTTCTCTTCTTATATCCATGAGACTTTTTAAATCTTCTAGAAAACCTTGAATTTCTCCTTTTTGATCCAGCGATTTAATGAATCTCTCAGCCATATCTTTCGAGGTTACGGTAATTCCTATGCCTTGACTCACCTCAACCACACCGACATTTTGCAAGATTGCGATAGCTCTACGAATGGTTTCTGGTGAGACATTATAACGCCCAGCTAAAGTAGAGCGGCCGTGAATCCTCACCCCTTCGTGGTATTCCCCCATCATGATTGCATGAGCTATATCAATGGCAATTTCCTGATAACGTGCTTGGTCCATTACCTTCAACCCCTTACCCCATTTGTTCTATTATAACATAGCCACATCTTAGTAACACCATGCTATTGACGGGCAACAACCTGCATGTTATTATTAGGTTGTTAGTAGGATAATGTTACGGAATTACCGAATTTCAAAAGGATAAATATTGGAACCAGTCTTGGGGTGAATTGCCAAAAGTGTCAGGACATGCATTCGAACCCGATTGATAGGTTCCTTTTTTGTCCAAAAATAAGGTCCTCTATTATCCCCTTTAATGCGGCTATACAAGCCAGTAAACTAAATACAAGGAGGGCTATGAATGTCTGTTCAACTACAAAACCGTCCAGAAGACTTTCGTCAATATGCACTGCATCGAGCAGGACAACTTAAACAGATGGTTACCCCTTATCTAGAGCAATCTAATACGATTCCGACGGGACTATCATGTGCGGAAATGGTTAACGCTCGTCGTTCAAAGCTTATAAACTACTTCGGTGCAACCCTTGAAGAATGGGAAGATTGGCATTGGCAAATGGCTCACAGAATAACAGACTCCCATATCCTAGCGTCTCTGCTACCCATAACAGATGATCAACGTATGGAAATTGAACGTGTCGGTAAAACCTTCCGCTGGGCAGTATCTCCTTATTATCTGAGTTTAATGGATGATACCGATCCTTTCGATCCTATACGACTCCAAGGGTTACCCACCTTTGCAGAACTAGACGAAGATTTTGGTGAGGATGATCCTATGGGAGAAGAAATTACTTCTCCTGCGCCTAGCATAACGCGGCGTTACCCAGATCGTCTCATCATCAACGTCACTAACATGTGCGCTATGTACTGCCGCCATTGTCAGCGAAGACGTAATATTGGTGAAACAGATACTCACTCTCCACGAATTCAGCTTGAAGCAGCGCTCGACTACATTCGGGCAAACCCCGAAATCCGAGATGTATTGGTGACAGGGGGCGACGCCTTACTACTCAGTGATGAAACCTTAGATTGGTTACTCGGAGAACTCCATGCCATTCCGCATGTAGAAATCAAGCGTCTTGGGACACGGGCTCCAGTCACTCTACCCATGCGCATTACGGATAAATTATGTGAAATCCTCTCGAAATACCCACCGCTCTACATCAATACTCAGTTCAATCACCCGAAAGAAGTCACGGCAGACGCTAAAAAAGCGGCTGACAAACTCGTTGCAGCCGGTGTGGTCTTAGGGAATCAGGCCGTTTTACTCAAAGGTATCAACAACAAGCCAGAAATCATGAAGAAACTCAATCAAGAGCTACTCAAGATAAGAGTTCGACCCTACTATATCTTTCATGCTAAAAACGTCAAAGGGACCCGTCATTTCGTAACTCCAATCCAAGACGGAATAGCAATTATAGAACAGTTACGAGGGCATACGTCAGGACTTGCTGTACCAACTTATATTATCAATGCCCCAAAAGGTGGCGGCAAGACACCCATTACGCCTCAATACCTAGTGTCCCTTAAAGATAATAAAGCCGTTTTGAGAACTTGGGAAGGCAAATACGTTCAGTATGAAACACCCTAACTCATAGGAAACGATACCTTGAAGGGAGCTGTGCAACATGACAGAACGCCTCAATAACGACCAGATAGCCCAACTGATCCTTGATGCAAATTCTGATCTGCAACGGTACTTGAACTTGGCCCCTGGCGTCAAGATCTCTTCACCCGAACCCAAGCCCCCAAACAGTTCTAACACAAACATTTACCCATCCATATCGTTAAGGCCTACGTTGAGGCCATAATTTGCTACTCTCCTCCTTATAGCGATCTTTCGAGATCGCTATTTCTTTTCTCCATCTTTTTCCCTTGCCATGAATCTCGACGTTCTAACTCAGCATCGATCGCATTGAGAACCTCCCATTTTTTGCGGCTCCAAAGGGGTCCAATCAGGTCATCTGGTGGACCATCACCCGTTAACCGATGAATCACAATGTCTGGTGGTAAGATCTCTAAAATATCAACGACAAGCGAAACATACGCCTCTTTAGTCATAAAGGCAAACGGCTCGTTCTGAAAAATCGTTGCCAATCGAGTCCCTTTTAAAACATGTAGTAGGTGAATCTTAATCCCCTCTAAGGGCAGTTTGGCCACCGCTTGCGCAGTTTCCATCATCTCCTCTTTCGTTTCTCCAGGCAGGCCGAGGATTATATGGACACAAACCCGTATATCTCTGGAGTGCAGCTGTTCAAGACCCTTAAGAAATTCGGCATAGTCATGCCCCCTCCCAATCCATGCCAGAGTTCGATCATGACTACTTTGCAACCCCAATTCCACCCATAAATAGGTCCTTCGGTTCAGTTCCACAAGATACTCAAGCACATCCTGTGGCAAACAGTCAGGCCTTGTTGACAGGGCTAACCCTACAACGTTCTCCTGTTCCAACGCTTCTTCATACACCTCACGCAACCGATCAACTGTAGCGTAGGTATTGGTATATGCTTGAAAATAAGCAATATACTGCGCATTAGGCCATTTCTTCTTCATTCGTTCCTTCACTTCAGTAAACTGATCAGAAATCGATAGCCTCTGATCCCCCGCAAAGTCCCCGGAACCACGTTCGCTGCAATAGACACACCCGCCTATTCCCAGCGTCCCATCTCGGTTAGGACACGTAAATCCAGCATCCATCGAGACCTTAACTATTTTCCCCCCGAACCTTTCCCGCAACTGTACATTAAAAGTGTGATAGCGCTTCTTTTGCATATCAAGCCTGATACAGTTCAAGTTTTTCTCCGTTCGGACCACGAAAGAAGAAATTATACCGTCCCTCGCCTAACGCCGTTGGTTTAGAAGAGGTCAGTTCCACCTGTTGAGCTTTTAAGTGCTCAATGGCTTGGGAAATATCCGATACCCGAATCGCTAAGTGGTTCACCACCCCATCCTCATAAACACGACCCTCAACCGCTTGGACCAATTCCACGATAGAACCCCCTAATTGTAAAAACGCTAATTCAACGTCTCCAGGCTTAATGCGATATAAAAATTCGAAACCCAGTACCTTCATGTAAAATTGGATCGTCTTTTCCATATCCAAGGCCTTAACGCCAATATGTTCAACCCCAATAAAAAGGGCTAAGTCCTCCGTGGTGTTATCTTTTTTTGAAATTTCTTTATGAGTGGTGTCACTGATCAATGGCAAAATAGCCCCTTCCAGTTCTAAAAGCCTTTGCTTAATATCCAAACCTCCTGCATAGCCCGTTAAATTTCCGTTTTTACCGATCACGCGGTGGCAAGGCACCATAACGCCAATTGGATTTCTATGATTAGCCATACCCACTGCTCTCTGCCCTTTGACATTTTCAATCTTGGTCGCTATTTCGCCATAACTACGTGTCTCTCCATAAGGGATGCGCAGAAGTTCTTTCCATACTTGACGCTGAAAAGGTGTCCCAAGCTGATGAAAGGGGATCGTAAATGCCTTGCGTTTTTCAGAAAGGTACTCTTGTAGTTGAAGGATCGCCTCACTATTCGGCTCGCGCTTCCGAATTAAAAAATATTTTGGCAACCATCGTGACGCCCAAGTTCGCAATGTCTGTTCTTCCTCTATTGACGGCCCAAGTCCTAGCCAGCATAACCCTACCTCAGTCGATGCAACCGTTAACTCAACCTCCAGGTCTTTGATAGTCACCCGTTCCGTCCAAAAGTAAACGGACTGAGCGCTCCAAAGTTCCTGAACAGAATACTTGATTAGTTCCCCCGCTTGATAGATTTCAATTAAGTTTTGATCACTCTTCAAACGTTGGTCGAGATCGGTTGGGACGCTCCATATTGGCCCATTTTCTCGAAAGAGAGGAAAGGCCTCTTGAGAATTCCGCATAAGTGCATAAATTAGTGCCGCTAACCCCCTCGTTAACGGCTCCTCAGACTCTAAGAAAGGCCTGATTCGCTCTTCAAGAGGTTCTATTAAATGTAGGGCGTTCTGGGTTAGTTGTGCCAGGCCCCATAACGCACCATCACTTAAACTTTCGTCTTCTAACAACCCCGAAAGCATCCAATTAAACTGTCCACACGTATTAGGGCAGTGAGCCACAAGGCTTCCTATGGCCTCAGATGCATTCCAAGCCGTCCCCCCCGATTCGTCGTTCAACATCCAAAAATAACGACGCACCAGTTCCAAGGCATACTTCTGATCGTCCTGCTCAATTGTATGAGCGAAAACCCCTAAAGCTTCCACCGCTCTCCAGAAAACAAGCCCATCTTTAACATATATTCGAGACATTAATTGTCGATACACATTCTTATTCTCTTTTGCCCATATGTTAAGTTGTTTCCAATCCCGCTTCTCCAATATGCGTTCCACATCTCTTTTAGTAGGCATTGGACACCCCCTTTTCTGTAGAATCTATTTCCATACTTTTTTCAATTTCAGCTTTTATTTAGATTAATTTCTATATCTGCTTTGTTCTTATTTTATCATAATTCAAGGTGTAAGATAGCATAATGAGAAGCCTGATAAGCATTTAATTTAGCCTAGTGAAAAGCGACCCCAAGAAGGAGTCGCTCCAATCGACAATCAATATACAAAAGTACAAAACCCCCCCTAAATCTTTTCTTCCTTCTCATTAAAATCCCCAAAAAGTGATAAAAGATGCAATTAAGTTAAAAACGATTAAATCTTTGTTTTTTCCGACCCACAAACAGGACAGTTTTGAAGTGCTAGCGGCACTTCGAGCCCACACTCATCCATTAATTTTGAATTTACAAGAATCTCTGACGTCAGCCCATCTGCTGCAATTTCTCCATTTTTAATCACAATGGTCCTGTCACAAATCTCGTAGATCATATCCAAATCGTGACTTGTTACGATTTTAGTGTGTTTAAAGCTATGAAGCAGCTCCATGATCCTACGTCTGGCCTTGGGGTCCAGCGCCGCAGTGGGTTCATCCATCACTAGAATATCAGGTTGCATGGAAAGCACCGAAGCAATCGCCGCAGCACGCTTTTCCCCTCCGGACAGCTTAAAGGGTGCACGATCTTTTAAATGAAGTATTCCCACCATCTCCAAGGCCTGAAGGACACGCTTCTCAACCTCTTCTTCGTCAAGTTTATAATTGCGGGGTCCAAAGGCTACATCATCATAGACCGTCGTCATGAATAATTGGTCGTCTGGATCCTGAAAAACCATACCCAACCTTTGACGTATCATGGGAAGCGTCTTCTTGGTAACACGAACGTCTGCCACACAAACTTCACCCTGGCTTGGAAAAATAACCCCCATAAGCAACATCAGCAACGTTGATTTTCCTGCTCCGTTTGCGCCAATGACTCCCACTGACTCTCCATGATAAATACAGAAGGACATCCCTTTGACGGCTTTATGTTCATCTGGATAACTATAATGTAGATCATTTACCTCAAGTTTATGATGACTCATCTTATCACTCCCGTTATCAATGACCCTAGTAACATAGGTATATTGTAAATCCTTGCCACCGCAAAGAATGACACCCATCCTGCCAAATAAGCCAAATCTCCGACTCTAATTTCTTTAAATCTCCCTGTATTGTACTCTCCTGTAAACCCTCTTAAACACATTGCTTCGTAAATACGTTGTCCTCTGTCAAACGTTCTCAGTATAAGCTGACCTGCCAAGGATCCCCAAGCACTCCGGTGAACGCCCTTCTGCTGTGGAGCTCGCAGTGAATACGCCCGCAATGTCCGGGCAACCTCTTCCATAAGTACCGAGATATAGCGATAGGTTAAGAGTAGCTGAAGCACAAAAATACGAGGTATTTTCAACATCCTCAAAGCTCCACCAATCCGATCCATGCCTGTTGTGGCTATAAGAAGTAGGGCAGCCGTCACTGTTAATCCGCTCCTGATAAATAGAGAAAGAAAGGTGACCCATCCTCTAGAAATCTCCATTCTCCCCAACATAAATATTTGCTGATCTATAAAGGGGTTTAGGATACCTATTCCGATAATTAATGGTGAAACTAGTAAAAGTCTCATAAATATAGGTTTTACAGGTATCTCTGCTAGACCAAAGACTATCGAAGGATAAAGAAGGAACGGCAGCAAACCCCCAATATCATATTTTCCAAAGGATACTACCACAGTTAGATAACTAACTGTGGTCAACAATTTCACGAGCGGATGTATTTTGTGTATGATAGTTTCCTTCCTGGCTAAGTCATCGAGAATCCTCATATTATAGAGCGCGTTCATTATTTTCGACATATCTACAATCCGATCTTTTTTCTCAAATTAAGGGGAGGTTAACTCCCCCCTAAGATTATTCAACCTTGAGTTCAATTTTTCCTTCTTTTTGCCAAACTTATGCCTGAACCAATAAGGCCGGCCAAGACAAGGGTCATTCCGCCACCCAGTAATCCAGCAGTGCTTGTTCCTCCGTTTACGGCAGGCCATGCTTCTTCGGCTTCTCCAGCACTTTCTTCCGAACCATTTCCAGGTGCCTTAAAGGAATAACCAGGCAGAAACGCTGTTTTATTTTGCAGGTCAGATAGCTGCTGATGTAGGTCATCTGGTGCTTCCAGTTCAGCAGTACCCGCCGTCTTTATCATGGCCCATTCTAAGCCATCAGGATTGGAAGAGGCGAACCACGATAACCCTATGCCTGTAATCAACGCAAGTGCAACAATTGCACCAACTGCCTTCTTGATTGAAACATTGCCTATTGCCTCTCCAGAGGCCGCCTTTTTAATAATTTCTGGCCGTGCTTTCCATATATAAGTGACAACAGCTGCTGTGACAAGTCCTTCAACTGCACCAATCGCAAGATGAATCGGCTGCATTAATAATACAAACGTCCCAAAAGGCAACTCGGTCTTACCCGAAAACAAAGTTTCTAGCACGACCCCGAACGCACCCATTTGAAGCCCGATGATTGACGCAATAATCGAAGCGATTAATATCCGTCTCGTAGAATAACCTTTCTTCATGATCACCTTATAAATCAGGGGGTAGGCAATAAAGCAACTGAAAAATCCCATATTAAATACATTACTGCCTAGGGCCAGCAGCCCTCCATCTGCGAAAAATAAGGCTTGTATGGCAAGTACTGAGGCTATAGTTAGAAAGCCGGCATATGGGCCTAGTAATATAGCCAGGATTAAACCTCCTCCAATATGACCACTTGAGCCTGTTGCAGGTATCGTGAAGTTAATCATCTGGGACGCAAAGATAAACGCTCCCATGACTCCCATTAAAGGAATTTTCTTTTCATCCATCTCTGTTTGAATCTTCTTAATTGAATAGCCTGCAACAGCCGCTGTTGCAACCCACATAGTTCCACCAACTAATGGTGAAATTAAGGCATCTGCCATATGCATAAATATCGCTCTCCTTCTTTATGTTATTTAAACAAGTAATTCCTTGTATGATTAGGTATTGTATTGAATTGCCATCCTTTCTAGAAAATAAAAAAACCACAAAGCAGACTCTAACGAGTCAAACCTCCATGGTTTTTGCAAGCACCTTCATAGCCTCGCTCGGCAATATGTTTCCCTTTGTATAAATATCTGTATTCTCTAAACATTCTATGAATTCCTGCTAAGTTTAGCTTCTGGAAATAAATTTAATGCGTTTAGAAGACGTTAGAACATTTTACGTGTGAAAATTTCGGCTCATAATCAGTAATAAACTTGGTTTCTTACTGATTATTTTCAAGTTAAAGCCGGATGATATTGAGTCTTTCTATTTAATATTACTTTTATATTAGTTCCACAATAGTTAGCCAAATTCCTTCTAAAGTCGTCTTCATTTATTATATGTTCGAGCTGATGAAGAAATTAACACGCATGTGGATGAAGAGGTCGAAAACACGCTGCTATAGTCAGCGAAATAAGCGTTGCCCATTCCACATCGTGGTCAAAGACTAACTAAAAAAGTACATCCATCATTGGCGATACCGTCCCAAAAAGCTAAGGAATGGCAGTATGCACTGCACGTTTGCAAATCGGTTTTGATTTGTATCTGAAACTCTGCGCAAATAACTATAACCGTGTTCACTGCCGTAAAAAAAGCCAACAAGACAGGTAATGATGAGGCTGCTGGCCTAACTGCAGCGGTAGCTTCTTTGCCAAGAGGAAAAGTAACACGCCACTCTTGCTGGACTGCCTTGAGTTATCATCAAACAAAGGTCTTATGTATTTAATAAGTAAATCGCAAATAATTAAAACAACTAATTTTATATTGTATAACATGAATTTATAATGCTTGCTTGCACCTTTCTTCTACTTCCATTACCAAGGCCTCAATCAGATGGGGCAGAGGTGTGCGAAGCATTCCTACCAGCAAAATGTTTCCACGTTGTATAGGGAGAAGCAATTTCTCCGCTTTACTGGCAGATATTGCAGTAGCCATGGAAAGAGTGATTTCTCCCAATAGACCATAGACCATCATAACTGAGATGGATCCCACTATTAGATCCACCCTATCAACATTATAACAAATTGCAGACTCACCAGAGGCTCCCTCAGTGGCCCCCGCGCGAAACATGGCTCCAGTTGCAAGGGCATTAGTTCCTAACGCGAGTATATTTAACTCAGGAATTTTCTTGCGCAACTGCTCCACTATATGTTTACCAATACCGCCACCCTGCCCATCAACAACTGCTATCCGCATAATTTCCTCCTGATTCTAGCAACCCCATGCAGTGTTCTTTCAACAAAATTTAAATAAAAAACCACAAAGTTGACTCTAATGAGTCAAACCTCCATGGTTTTTGCAAACACCTTCGTGGTCTTGCTCTGCAATATCATATTTCTATTTCGGTAACTGATACATTCTACAATTGTTCGCGAATTCCTGCTATATAGTTGTAACGATAATATTGATCAATAGTTTTGCCAAATACCCAACCTCTCACTTGCCTCTGAGAATTAAAACACTCAATGTATAATAAGAATAAAGGAATTAACTCTTTCATGCAGAATACTATTAACATAGCAACTATTCATGATGATAAAAAGAGACCATGGAGGTCTTGGCTAGACAGAAGTCTGGTCATACTTCCTATTGGTCTCTTTATTTTGCATAGGGGGTGTTTATAGGATATACAAGCCATGTCAGATATCTTTTGCTCAGATGTCTTTGTAAGGTTTGTATAGTAATGAATTCGACGTTCTAAAATTCCTTCAAAATTTTCCTGCATCTTTACGTGCGAAAATATCCAACTTCAGTCCCAATGATGTTTTGATCTGACCGTCATGATAACATTGGGACTGACACTAACTTGAAAATGTAGCTTTTCAGGGCAACTACTATGGACTTGTTCTGTTAAAGATTTTATAATTATTGGAAAGAGGAGCTGACTGCAATGTGTGAATCAAATGCCTATCTAAAGGATGGAGAAAACGAAGAGTTGTTCATGGAGTCGGTCGATACGATCGAGCCTTATGAAAATGGTCTTAAGCTGATGGATATTTTCGGGAAACAAATGTTCATTCAAGCTAAAATTAAGAACATGACCCTTCTCAACCATCGTATTATTTTAGAGAAGGTTTCCCCACTTTAAACGCATATCCAAGTGGGTACACTTGAAACAAATACTTAATGATATATTTGAGAAAGGGGATTAATTATATGTGTAGTGAAAAAACGATGTGGGAAAAATCCGTAGAATTTCACGGTCATGAATGCCCAGGACTTGCCATCGGCTATAAAGCCTGTGAGGCCGCCATTGAAAAGATGAGCCTTAATTTTTCTGCTGATGAGGAAATCGTATGTGTCACCGAAAACGATGCGTGCGGAGTCGATGCAGTTCAGGTAATGACCGGCTGTACCTTCGGAAAAGGTAATCTATTGTATAAAGGCACGGGTAAAATGGCCTTCAGCTTTTATAACAGGTCAAATGGCGAAAGTCTGAGAATCATAATGAAGCCATTAAACGGAGAAATGGACCGTCAACAGCGTCAAGAATACATTCTAAACTCACCTATAGACCAACTATTTAATTACTCAAAACCGACGTTTGAGTTGCCCGTAAAGGCGAGAATATTCACGACAGTGGTTTGTGAAATATGCGGAGAAGGTGCTCCTGAGCATAAAATCCGAATAAATGACGGGAAAAAAGTTTGCCTAGACTGCTTCAAAGACTATTCGAGAGGATGGTAAATGATGGGTATTACAGATTTCTACAGTCTTTGGAGCGAAGGAAAGGCTGCGGAGGCATCAGGTAAAGCTTTTTGGAACAACAGGGCGGCAGAATTTAACAAGATAGTTTGTCAAGGGAGTCCCGATGAACGCGTTAAGAACATATTAAATTATTTATTGACTAATAATCTTCTGACCAAGAATAGTAGCGTCTTGGACATAGGTTGCGGTCCTGGACGATTTGCGGTTGAATTCGGTAAGCATTCCACAGACGTCACCGGCCTAGACATATCCGACAAAATGTTGGATTATGCAGAGCAGAATGCCCAAGCAGACCATCTCACTAATGTCTGGTTTAAGAACTTAAACTGGGATGAAGTCAGCCTTGGAGAACTTGGTTGGGGAAAAAAGTATGACCTGGTTACCGCAATGAATAGTCCCGGCATCCATGATCAAGTCACCTTAGAAAAGATGATCGCCGCAAGCAAGGGTTACTGCTTTTTGTCTAATTTTGTGGCTCGTACTGACTCTGTTCAAGACGTTATTCGCATGGAGATTCTTAAGCTTAAAGGAGTAAAATTCTACAGTAATACGGTGTACAGCATTTTTAACATCCTTTGGCTGATGGGATATTACCCCATCATTACCTATGTTGATACAGATCGGGACCATGCCCGTCCCTTCGAGGAAGCATTTGTCTATTATAAAACGCTCTTAGAAACCTCAGATAACTTAGGTGATGAGAATAACGATTTAATAAGGAACTATCTTGATCAGATCTCTGTCAATGGATTTGTCACTGAGAAAGTACAGACGAAAACTGCCTGGATTTATTGGAAAGTCTAATGGCTCCTTGTTTCTGTCCATTATATAGAGTTTAATCTCAGCAGGAAATATATATTCGTGCTCGTATTAAACATGGACTGACGGTGCCGAAGAACGACTTGTATTTCTTTTCTCAGGAACTCAACATTCGCACCCACAATGAGTAAGATTAACCCTGATATAGGCAGGTAGAGCCATAATCCATTATTGCAGTTGACTTTTAATTAATTTGGATAATTTCTTTCCGGCCGCCCTTCTCGTAAACATCATCTAATAGCTGTTGAAATACAACCGCCCAATCAAGTTCACTCCTCTTTCTCGTCAGGAAAAAAAAGAACAATAACTTGAATTCCCTCATTGAGAAACAATATCTGTTTTTCAGCCTCTTCCTATAATCCTTTTTTAGTGACCTACTGAGCCATATATTATTGATTAATCATTTTTCAAGTTTTGAATTACAATTCATCCAATTAAAATGATATATATATTCACCTGGGAATTACAATCGTTTGGTTTTGCACCCTCTCAACATTAACTGCAACCCCATACGCCTCAGTGATATTTTCCGCGATCATTATCTCAGGTCCACCAGCCGCGAAAACCTTCGTATCCTGCAGTAATATGAATTTATCTGAGAATCGCAAGGCCAAATTAAGATCGTGCATCACTGCGATCACTGCAATGTTTTTTTCTTGAGCTGCGGTTTGGATAGTCTTCAATACTTCCATTTGATTTCTCAGATCCAAGTTGCTGGTTGGTTCATCCAATAACAGAACCTCAGGTTCCTGTGCTAAAGCCCTCGCAATAACAACTTTTTGCAGTTCCCCTCCACTCAGTTCATCTAAGTAGCGCAGAGCAAATTCCTCAAGACCTGTTTTGGCTAATATCACCTGCACCAACGCCAAATCCGATGCTGTCGCTTCCCACTTAATGTGGGGTTTCCTGCCCAAGAGCACAGCGTCAAATACGGTCTGGCGGTTGCTCTCGTAGTGCTGTGAGACATAGGCCATTTTCAGTGCTATAGCTAAGCGACTAAGCTTCGATACTTCCTGCCCATCCAATAAGATACTTCCTTCTTTTGCTAACAGAATTTTGTTCAGAGTTTTGAGAAGCGTAGATTTTCCAGCCCCATTGTTACCTAAAATAGATAAGAACTCGCCCCTCTGCACAGTAAAGCCAATATTCTCTAATATAGTTCGGGAACCATATCGAAATTCAATCCCATTCACCGATAAGATCATCGCAGCTTAGACCCCCTCACCAAAAGATAGAGAAACAGAGGCGCCCCGAGAAAGGATGTGACTGCTCCGACTGGCAAGATCACAGGCGCAATAATTCGCCTAGACAGAGTATCAGCTGCTAAAAGTAACAAAGCACCCATCACCCCAGAAGCTGGTATAAGAAAACGATTGTCCCCACCGATCAGGCGCTTCACTAGGTGCGGCGCCACGAGACCGATGAAAGCTGTACAAATTCTCGTCAAATGACGTTGTCCCACTACTATAGCTCAAAACGACTACCGGAATACCCGTCTTTGCTTGGAGTTGATTAGCCTTCGCCTTGTCAACTAAATACGACACAAAAATGACATCTGGTTTAACGCCAAGTAAGCTCTCCTCGTTCGGAGCTGTATCCGGTCCCCCTTGCCCAATACTGGGTAGTTTTTTCAAGTCTGGATAAGCCATCATGTAAGATCTTCCCGGTGAGGCTTTTTTCTCAATTTCTTCGATACCTACTACCATGGACATCCCTTCCTCGTAGGTCACTAACCGCAACGAACCCGGTCCAATCGCTACAATTCGTTGAGCGGGAATTTCCACTTTCACTTCGCGTCCCACTAAATCCGTGACCATTTTAACTTCAGTCTTTACTGCGCCCTCCGAATTCTCCACTTTCTGCGCAGTGCTAACAGTTGCACAACCTGTCAACGTAGATCCTACGAGCAATAGACTGAGAAGCAAAGCGCTTCCCTTGAACATCCTTCTACTCATTTCATAACCTCTCTCTATTAATTATTAGACTTTGAGCTCTCCCCATCATCCCTTGAGGTGATAGTAACCCCAGCTCATGGCATTGTAGCTCATCATTATATAAATAAAAAAAACCACGAAGCAGACTCTAATGAGTCAAACCTCCATGGTTTTTGCAAACACCTTCATGGTCTTGCACTACAATATTATTCTCGTCTCCGTTAAATGTAAATATTCTACAACAATTCACTAATCCCTGCCAAATAATTCCTTGCTATCAAATAAATTCTTTTTTAGTTAGGTTGAATTTTCGCAAGAACTAAACGTGCCAATTCTTGAGCCTTAGCTAGATCTTCGGGAGTTGGTGCAAATTGAGCACGTACTCCTGGCAAAACATCAAACTTCAAGCCCTTAAGTCGTTGACTCATCATCTCAACTGCTTCACCGCTCCACCCATAAGACCCAAAAGCAGCAGCTGGTTTTCGTTTATTAATAATTGCTGAGAGAGAAGCCATCAAGAACCAAACGGGTTCTATAGCATCTTGATTAAAGGTTGGAGAACCAAGGAGTACCGCCTTTGAATTATTAATGGACGCCACAATTTCAGAACGAGAATCTTTTTCTATATCGAAGACTTTGACCTCTATGAGGGGGCTAAGCTCATTAATAATGCTGTATGCCAAAGACTTCGTATAACCATAGGCAGAGGCATAAGCTACTACAACGTATGGAGAAACCTCTACTGGCTCACTCATTTCCTTATATTTAAGAATATAATCTTTGGGATGATCTATTAGAATAGGGCCGTGAGAAGGACCTATTATTTTAATAGGAAGGTCAATTACCTTGGCAACTGCTTTTTGAATATGTGGGGCAAAGGGGGCCATGATGGCTTGATAATACAGTGTGAAATCAGGTTCTAATTGCGTCTTATGTTGGTCTGTCTCCGGAAAATGGGAAGCGAAAGCATCGCAAGAGAAAAGTACTTGGTCTTCCTCAAGATAGGTGAATATGACATCAGCCCAATGGAGGAAAGGCGCTGTAATAAAGCGAAGTGTTTTTCCTCCCAAATCAAGAGTTTCTTGATCAGTAACAATTTTGTGGGGGAATTCTTCATTAAGTTGTTGCCGAATGAATTTCGAGCCTGGGATAGAAAGCACGACAACTGCATTGGTTGCTACTGTTAGAAGTTTCTTCAAGGACCCAGTGTGATCGGGTTCGCTGTGTTGGGTGATAATATAGTCAATTTTTGCAGGATCAATGATAGACTGAATATTAGCTAAAAATTCTTGAAAGAACTCTTCCTTCACAGTATCTACGAGGGCAATCTTTTCACCTACGATTAGGTAAGAGTTATAGGTTGTTCCGTGGGTAGGCACTACAATATCGAACTTTGCAAGTTCAGGATCTTTTACTCCCACGGAATATACGTTAGGTATAATTTGAAAAGACATATTATTTCCTCCTATTGTTGGACTATTTCGCATGATCAACTTTTGGGAGATTACTAATGGCTTGTATTATAGTTTCATCCAAACAAACCACCTCTATTCTCATTTTTTTACAAAATAAAACTTAATATTTTTAACTTTGACCACTTGAAAATTTATTATATTTAGTTTTGAAGCCATGAAGCTGATTAAGTTTCATGGCTTTCATAGTGATATGAGGAATATTTTCTGATTATTATATCATTAAATACGTCACGTGAAATAAATTTACAGAACGCCCACTTTTTCTATGAAGTGGGCGTTCTGCAGGTGACTTCCGTGAGCTTCTATTTACCTTAGTTCCCGCACTCATCATGATGCTGATGATCGTGACAAACAGAACCTGTAGATTTAAGCTCACCTTGTATATAACTATTGGTTACGGCTTCGGCACTTCCTTTAGCCCCCGTAATGACCTCAATACCCTTTTCGTTAAAGATATTGACAGCACCGCCACCCATACCACCGGCAATAATAACATTGACTCCCATATCATTTAACATATTAGGTAAAAGACCAGGCTTATGTGGTCCAGAATTTAATACGGAGTCACTTTTAACAATTTTATTGTTTTCAACCTCAAAAATATTGAAGCCCTCACAATATCCAAAATGTTCTGTAACCATACCCTTCTCACTAGCAACTGCAATCTTCATTTTTTTCCTCCATTTTTTTAATTTTATTATCCAGCCAACCACTATCGATAAGTGCTAGGGGGATCCATCGACAGCTGGCATGAATATCAAGCCTGGGGATGAATTTAGAGTTGAGCGTTTACGTTAAACGCCAACTTCCCATCCATTAGTATTTTAAGTGTTTTATCAAAAACAGCTTTTGCAGCACGTCCTGATATACAATCGATATCAACAATACTCTGACTATTATTGATGGCTTTTACAGCATCTATATCAAAGGGTATTTTACCTACAAAAGGCAAATCGAGTTTCTGACAATACGAAACTATTTTTTCAGTGTTTCCAAGGTTCGTATTATATTTATTGATACAAATTGCAATTTTAGTTTGAAATTTTTGGGCTGTTTTAACAATACGTTCCATATCGCTGATTCCTGATATAGAAGGTTCTGCAACAATTAGCACCATATCAACACCGCTCAGTGAAGCAATGACCGGGCACCCTATACCTGGAGATCCGTCAATAATTGCTAAGTCAATATTTTCAGTTGCTGACTTCATTTGTTTCTTTACATTGGTCACGAGCATCCCAGACGTTCCGCTCCCCATTTTAAGTTGTGCAGTAGAAAACACCGTATCGTCCACATAAAGCATTAAATCTCCTGCTACGGAACGTTTTAACGATACAGCACCGGCTGGGCATACCATTTCACAAACACCGCAACCTTCACAGGCATAAAAATCGACCTTATAATCAGTGCCTTGAGACATAATTGCATCAAACCTACAATTTTGTCTGCACATGTCACATTGCACGCATAACTCTGGGTTTATTTCTGCTTTAGGTAGTCCATAATAATCTGTTTGTCTAACTTGTGATGACTGCTTCATAACCAGATGCAAATTAGGTGCATCTACATCACAATCTGCATACGCTTTGGCCTGTGACAACTTAATAAAAGCACTGGCAATCGTTGTTTTTCCCGTTCCTCCCTTGCCACTAAGAATTAGTAACTGCTGCATGCTCCACCTCCTTAGTCACAGTTTGCAGTAAATCAAAAAACAGCTCATGATACTTTTTATTCTCTCTGACTGATATCAGAGCGTCTGAATTCAAAGTACCTAGTTCCTTGTCGTAGGGAATCTTGCCTAAAATTTGTATGCCTTTTTCTTGACAGAATTCTTCGGCAGGATTTTCTCCTTTCAGACACTTGTTAAGTACTACACCATGTGGTTTATTAAATAACGTTACCAGGTTATAAACCATATTAAGATTATGAACACCAAACAAAGTTGGCTCTGCCACAAATATACAGAAGTCCGCGTCCTTGATACTCTCCATGACAATACAGGCACTCCCGGGGGGACAATCGATAAAGGCGAACCCTTTATCAGTCGGAATATCTTCTAATATATTTTTAATAATTGGGATACCCGATGCTTCACCAGTATTCAACATTCCAGTAATTACGGTAACATTTTCCGAAACACCTCTTTGAACCGCTCCTATGAATTTAGGTTTCTCCTTTAAGGCCTTCTCAGGACAAATCAGCACGCATCCACCACATGAATGACAAACCTCATCAAAAACTAACAACTTACTGTTGATATAGGCCAAGGCATTGAATTTACAGAAATCGCCACATTTACGACAGCCATTACAGATCGTTTCATCAACATAGGGAATTTTGATTGAGATATTTTCTGACTTAATATCCTTAGGTTTGAAAAAAAAATACCCGTTTGGTTCTTCAACATCACAGTCAATATAGATCGATTCTTTAGCCACTGCAGCCAGATTTACAGATACAAGTGTTTTTCCTGTACCACCCTTGCCACTTAGCACAGCGATCTTCATATTGCTGCGTGGTCATGCAATCCAGGATGGATTTCGTCAAGTAAAGATAACTGACCGTTGTTCAACGCATCAATATTATCCTTAATAGAATCATTAATTGTCTTATACATTTTGATATTGGTTGCATTAATGACCTCTGCAGCATTTTCCCCACATCTCGGGGTAAGTAGTGCACTAACCTTATGATCCACAATGGTCTGCGCTGCCTTAATCCCAGCACCACCTTGACTGGCTGCGCCGGAATTATTAAGAAATACGCTTTCCATTGATTCAGTATCATAAATAAGAAAATAGGGTGTGCGTCCAAAGGACTGGCATACAGTTGTTTCCATCGACTGTTCGTCTACTGGCATTGCGATTATCATTAAAGCATCCTCCTTATTATTAATTGACATATGTTCTTTACGATTTCATTATACTCTCTTAAGAACATATGTCAATTAATAAGTCTTGCGGCCTTTTAATTGAGTTCAATTCTTATCCTCATTATGACTAGTTTTCATACGATCTCCTCCAACTCCACGTCTCTCGCACCTCCACTATCACACGATGTCTCCTTGAATCACGTCAAAAGTAACAGGAGCCTCACCCCTGCCACTTTTGCTACTAATTATAGATTTTCTAGTTGCTTGCTTATCACATCAAGTCTACTTTCTAGCAAATCCATTTGTTCTTGCAATGATTCCTTCTGTGTTTTAGACCCTGTGGAGTCTACTGAAGAATTAATTTCGGGACGTCTTCTGTGACCACGTCCTGAACCAATACTATTACGAACAGAGTTTATTCCATTACAAACTCCTAACCCTCTTCCTGACATTGGGCCTGTTCCATCTCTTCTTGGCATGTCCAATCACCTCCTTACATATTATTATTGACATATGTTCTTTACTATTTTAGTATATCTCATTCTGAACATATGTCAATAATAATATTTTGGAATGCTGTGAGTCTATATTAGTCATCAAAAAAGCAAGCATGTTCAACAAAAGCTGAAAATACTTGCTTTTTTAACGTTCAGTGGAGAAACTGATTGCAGTCCAATAACCCAGGATTTTTTGTACACTCAAACCAGTTAGCCAAAGGAAAATGAAAGTTTTACTCGATAGTCACTGAACTGTCATATGCCTTTGTTGTTTGTCATTGTCTCTCGATTATTGGCTCAGTATCTCTGCCACATTGATGTCTTCGACAATTACCACTACCACATGATTCTTTAGCACCGTCACATAACTTATAATCTCCGCCCTCAATTAAGAGCACTTTTCCATTGACTAGAGACTCTGCAAGTTTTTTTCTCGCGTCATAATAAATTCGCTGAACGGTTGTGCGTGCAATCTTCATTTGTTCAGCACACTCTTCCTGTATAAACCCTTCTAAGTCGATTAATCGTATCGTTTCATACTCATCAATCGTCATAGTAATATAGGTTTCTTGATTAATTAAAGGATTAAGTGGCCCAAATCGGTTATTTTCCGGCAAACAACACACCTTTCTCCATTTTCTTGGTCTTGGCATAATTCGTTCACCCCAATTCTAAGTGTCGTATTCTCCATTGCAAATAGGCATTATGGTCAATTTAAGTATATCCAGAGTAATGTACTAAAGCAACACGGTCCAACTTGCAGGGCTCACCGCAAATCAAATGTGTAATACAAATTATAAAAATTAATGAAAAACTGGTCCCCTTCATCGATCAAACCCAATGCAACGTCTATTAAGGCACTGAGATACATCATTTTCACACCCAGTTTGTAATGCTTCATGTCAATATGGTCCATTAATTCCAACGCAAGAGAACACTGTTTATTAAAAAGCAACTTCAAAGATGTACCAAAGGTGGATGATTATAATCATCCACCTTTGATACATCTTTGCATAATTAGCCCTTACTTAATCGTAATACAATGTACTGGGCAGCCCTCGGCTGCTTCTTTGGCGGTTTCCTCACACTCACTAGGGACTGGGTTTGTATAAGCTACTGCTATCCCGTCGGCCCCCATCTTAAACACTTCAGGACAGAATTCAGGGCATGATTCACACCCGATGCACTCATCTTGGTCTATTTCAGCAATCATAATGTACCCTCCTCAATTTTATTTTCTTTCTGACCAAATCAGTTTCTTTCCATCATGGATCCTAAGTCCATTTAACCTGTTCCATTTGTTACTAGGTACCTTAATTACCTCCACAAGGTTATAGACATATGCCCTTTACTCTCTTTATTATATACCACTTAGAACATATGTCAATAAACAATATGTAAATTATCATTAAATCTGCCATATTAAAGTATGGTTTCAAACAGATGTTATGCTCGTTTTGATCATTACGTGTTCCCTGCTTTTCAAGATAATTATCAATTGCTTTATGCAATGCACTGACACCCAGATTAGAACAATGCTGTTTTTCCTTAGGTAATCCACCCAAGGCGTCAATGATATCCTGTTCAGTAATTTCTAAGGCAGTTGCAGGACTCTTGCCCTTTGCCAAAACCGTCGTCATACTGCTCGTTGCAATAGACGCCGTACAACCAAACACCAAAAAACTAATATCTATGATGATGTTATCCCGCACCTTAACATATATGGTCAAACAATCTCCACAGTTTGGATCTCCTACAGTTCCTTCCCCGTTTGCATCCGACATGCTGCCAACATTCTGCGGACACATAAAATGTTCCATAACTTTTTCAGTATACATATTCATCCCTCCACCTGATATGTTTTTCATGTCCCTTCGCGTCATTGGCCTTCGTACAATTTCTTTCATTTAATATTAATGGTACACCTGGCAGGGAGATGACACAGCTCTGGGTATAATCTAATTGGGCATATGACCAATCAGATTATACCCAGAGCTGTGTCATAACGCAACCCTTAAATATAAAGCATTTAAATTACAAAGCCACCATTCGGACTAATGGTTTGGCCGGTTATAAAGTCTGCATGAAGCGATGCTAAGAAAAAGATACACATGGCAATATCTAGAGGGCTACCTAACCGCATTAAGGGAGTATTTTCTTTAAGAATATCTAACTGCTCCTGATCAAACGATGAAAGCATGTCGGTTTCGATGATACCCGGTGCAACACAATTGACTTGTATATTTGACGGTCCCAGTTCCTTTGCCAATGCCTTAGTTAATCCTATTACACCTGCTTTCGCCGTAGAATAATGGACTTCACAGGAAGCCCCTACCATTCCCCATATGGAAGATATGTTAATAATTTTCCCTTTCTTTTCAGGAATCATATGTTTCAAAACTTCCTGAGTGCAAATAAAAACACTTTTCAAATTAATATTTTGCATTCGATCCCAGTCTTCATCGGTGATATCTGTAAATAGCTTTTCTTGAGATATCCCTGCATTATTCACTAGAATATCTATAGCTCCAAATTCATTGACACAAAACTTCATCATTGCATCCACTTCATCCCTGTTGGATACATCAGCCTTAAACAGCTTAACCGAGAACTTCTTTGCTTTCAGGTTATTGTATATGGCAATGGCTTCCTTCTCTGAGTTGTTAAAGTTGATCAGAACATTGTAGCCTTTTTGGGCAAACACTTCCACAGTCGCTTTTCCAATTCCTCTGGAAGCACCCGTGATTACAACGGTTTTTTTATGATCCATATTTAAAAATCTCCTTTAAATAATGAAATAATTCCACAGTTCATCATGGCTTAATGTGCCTAGAAGAGATTTTTTGAAACATCATCAAAAGCCCCACACTAATCCTATAGATTGAATCAATGTTAAGATTTTCCTTTGCTGATGAATCGAAGAAAACGTTAAGTTTGGATTCTATATCCCCTTCTGGTTTGGTGTAACAAATCAGCATCGGAAGCTTTGGCAGGGGATGCAGTACAAGCGAGATATCAGAGGAAAAACTATTTTTAATTGGCTTCCCGCTAAAAATGCAAATGATATCCTCGATAAGTTCTGGATAAGCATCTGTTAGTTGTTTTAATGGTTTTTCAAACCTCTGTATAAAAAATGCATCCCAGACCGTATCCTTACTAAGCTCCCTGAACGGAACCCAATTACCAGAACAATCATCCCCTGCACTGTAAAGAATATAGTTCAATAAGGGTACCGTCACCCATACATTGATATGGCAGTTAGATACTAAATTGCCCTCGATATCAACTGTGAAATCCTTGCCAAGAGACTTAATAACCAACTTATCACCCTCGAGTCTCGCTCCCAATCGGTTCAGTGATGCAGAAAAATTCATTATAGCAATTTCTTTTTTCAACGGCACAAGTAGTTGCGTCAGTTGCTCTTCCGGAGTGGCTTTTTTAATAATTTTTCCGCCATATTCTTCAACGACGTTGCTTTCCAGATGAGGGCATTCCTCAAGACGTTTTTGTCCTTTAATGACCTCCGCGGCAAATGCCATGCAAGTCGCTAACCCACACTGTTTACAGTTTGATTTTGGGAGTAACTTGTAAATTTCTAAGGGATTATTAAGTTCTGACATACAGCAACCCCATTCCTTTCTTCTTGTGATCAAACTCCTGCTCTTAAGGTATTTCTCCATTTTTCGCTATAACCCTGCAGGTTTATGCTCTTAAACTGCCTTACATATAAACAACGAGAGAAGCCGCATAAATGTAATGCGGCTTCTCTTCTCTTTTACATAGTATAGACACTATGTATCGTAAATTAGCGAGACCCATGAGTCAATGCATGTGAGCTCATATTAGTATCTATCCAATCCAATAATTCGTCGACATTATTCACAGTCAAGCCCACTTTCGTCTTCGTTCTCTTCACAAGGACTGTTTCGATTCCCAATTCTAAGGCCGCTGAAATTTTTGTATCTGTCCCACCAGCAGACCCACTATCTCTGGTTAATAGAATATCTGCTCCATAGAATTTAAAGATTGCTTTGTTAATGTCCTTAGAAAATTGTCCTTGCATAGCTACGATATCCCTGGGCGAAATCCCAATATCTTTACATTTTTGGACTAGGCGTCCTTCCGGAAGGACCCTAACGACTAAGCGAGAATAGCGAGCAAAGGCACTTTGCACGACGCTTTCCAATTGGTAACTTCCCGTCGTTACGAAAACTGTTACTATTCTTCCGTTAGCCTTATGCATGTCACCAACTCGCAATTCTAATTGCAGCAACGCTTCCTCCCAACTAAATACTGGATGAATGATTGAACTGGTAGGAATGATTGTCTCTGGTCTCTCTAAACTAAGATAAGGAATAGCGCGCTGTTCACACCATTTGTATAATTTAGCGAACTTTACACTACTGGACGGAGGGCTAGCATCAAGGATTAATGAAGGAGCCTTCAAGCAGATCTTCTCTGTCCAGGTTTGTGTACGCATATACTCAAGCTCTCTTATATCAAGGCATCGACTAATCTCACGTGCTGCCGCCGTTTCTCCCAATAATATAATCATTTTGTTAACCCCCATAGCCATTATAACAACAAGTGCGGCTCAAATATACAAGCCTAATGTGTATTCTAAATATGATTGTTTAATACTAATGTACATGTCTCTATGACAAATGTGAGAGTATGTTAGTTTTATGAATAATCATCGATGTCGATCACGTTTGATCTTTGATACTGGCTTTGTATTTCCCTTTTGAATAGCCTAAGTAATAAAAGACGAAACCGCTTCCCAACGCAGCCTGCAAGGCAAACAAGAACGATTCAACTTCACCGCTAGGTGGTTCCCAAAACGACTCGAACCAAGGTGTGTAATCGGCGTTGAACTCACCGATAGCATCTGATGCCAGACCATCAGCGCCCGCGAATTCAGCATCACGTACTATATAAAGTGGGGCGAAGGCCAATAAGGCTACAAAGATCAGTAGTATCATATTCTTGGTAAAGAGTTTCATACTTTCACCCCCCGTTTAAGGGAAGATAACGCTTTACCAGTATATGCAGTTAAAACCTGCAACTCTTTTTGGTTATAAGTACTAAGGACATTAAATACCATAACCGTAAGTAGACCTTCACTAATGGCTAAAGGAATCTGAGTCAATGCAAAAATGCTCATGAATTTGAGTACGGAAGCCATCACTCCGCCCGAAGCGGCAGGGAAAGCTAGCCCCAACTGAATGGAAGTTGTAATGTAGGTCATTATATCCCCTATAGTTGCCGCCATAAAAATAGTGAGCCATTGGGGAGACCCCATTCTTTTTAAGCCTCTGTATATACCATAAGAAACAAACGGGCCCACAATTCCCATAGAGAGGGTATTGGCACCTAAGGTTGTAATTCCACCATGTGCGAGTAAAATTGCCTGAAAAATCAAAACAATCATTCCCAACACGGACATCGCTGCAGGTCCAAACAAAATCGCACCTAGACCCACGCCAGTTGGATGAGAACAACTACCCGTTACAGATGGGATTTTAAGAGCCGATAAAACAAAGGCAAAGGCTCCGGCCATACCAAGCAACATTTTCAGACTAGGATTAATTGCCACTGTACTCTTAATGGATCGTATACCCGCGATAACAAACGGAATCATGGCAATCCACCAGAATGCAGCCCAGTTAAACGGCAAGAATCCTTCCATAATATGCATGCCATAAGCATCATTGGGGAAGACGACATAGATAGCCAATATATAGGCTATTAAAATACTGATTGGTTTAATTATACGTAGATTCATAATCATTATCAGTCCTTTCCTTTCAAATATAAGACCTGTCCGTCCTTAATGCTCTCCTACATTTCCTCCTCTCACCTGAAAAAATAAAGAGACAACCAAAGCATTACTAATCATAAAGACAGTAATGTTTTGATTGTCTCGGACGCAGCGTTCTCTTCCGCTTTCAAGTCGCATTCGCATGTTCGAAAGCAGATCCCGCTTGAACAAGACCTTCAACCCATAGGGTCAGTTTCCCTCGAGAAACCATTTATGTATACGAAGAATAGATAAAAGCCCTCCAAAAATGAAGGGCTGAATTAACAATTCCTGCCACTCATTCATCGTGAGTAAAGCATATAAGCAATCAGGTCTCCTGGCTCAGGTTCTTCGTTTAGTGCCTCCTTCCCAAGTTTCCTCAGTGGATATGGCACAAACTCCCCTTTACAGTGGCGGGACCGCGCTGGATTTCAACCAGCTTTCCTGTTATGATCTCTCAATTATGAGAAATCGCTTGCTCATTTATTATATTTTCAAATTAAATTTATCACATATGTAATATTCAGTCAAGTATCTCAATGGCCGATTTCATTAATATAATTCTGCATACTCAATTGTAAAACTTATTTCCACCCCTACTAACCTCACAGGTGGAAGTTAGTCTTGCAAATAAAAGGGTAGCTTTTAGTTGTACAAATTATTATACTCTTATCTGGCTCGGTTGCATGCAGTAA
>Ga0209386_1000314_pt1 | contig 24918 bp, 22 predicted proteins | sample NGEPertwo_FD_184510 | JGI IMG/M metagenome (GOLD analysis project Ga0209386, IMG submission 184510) | Arctic peat soil microbial communities from the Barrow Environmental Observatory site, Barrow, Alaska, USA - NGEE Permafrost154B-two... | ecosystem: Environmental > Terrestrial > Soil > Wetlands...
ACAATATGATGCTCGAACGATTTATGTGCATGTTTGCTATAAACCCTAACACGCCAAAAAATCAAAAAATTGTCAAAGAACTATTGGTTTACGGCAAAATTGCAGCTTAAAATTTACCGAAGTATTGTGTTAATGGCTGTCTTGTAATTGGAATAGCTTTTGACTCATTCCGAATTACAAGAAAATTGCTCCGCATCTTAATGTATCGCTGTATACCAGAATCGTATGTAAAGTGGTTTTGAGAGCCTCTCCCTGCCAGTGTTTACTTATGGGGTTACTCGATTATGGGCTGGGTTATTAAGTCACCTAAATTGGGGCATAAATAGTTATATCAATCCAATGTCCTTGCTTGTCATCATACACTAAGGAAGTAGCTATTTTACTCAACGACAATTCTGTTACTGTTGCGGTATATTCAGAAAAATGAATACCGTCTTCAGATTCATTGATTGTTAGAGAAAGTCCGTCATCAGACAAAGACCATGTTCCAGATAATCCAACATCATTTTTGTCAGATTTGATTAAGCCTGGATTAAGAGTACTTGTGCCATTTGTTGAAAAAGTAATAATATCATCTTTTTCAAAATCGGCCAAATATGAAACTCCATTCGCAGTAAAAGATACTTTTTTCCATGGATGAGCAGTTAAGATTTCGCTCTTGCTATAGACTTTTGTTTCGTCCTTTTTGCACGATGTTGTTAATATTGTTAATACAAGAATGAGTAAAGAGAAAAATTTGAATGATTTCATCTTTTTAGTTGTGTTTTTGGTTTTCCTACTCGTTTGGCTTTTCGGTTTCGCCCCGTTTTTAAAGTGGTCTCTGGACTCCACTTTATATTTTTTGTCACATTAGATATCCTGTCTTTTTTGGCATAAATACGCTTAAAAAGCAACGAATGTTTGTTCCCAAACATCAGACCCATCAATAGTTGAGACCACTAATCTGCTTTCAGTAAGTTCTACAATTGTCGCTTCATCCCCATCAACTGACAATGTTTTCTCGTCACTTGATAATGTCCAAGTACCAGTTTGTATTGTCTGAGATGGATCGCATTTTACTGTCGTAGGATTCCAGGTATAGGTGCCATTTGATGAGAAAATCGTGAAATCATCTTTTTCGCAATTATTAATAACATCTGCCACTCCGTTGGTCTTCCTTGATAAAAATTTCCATTGCTTTGCAGTCAATAATTCTTTTTTGGACTTGGTTACTTCATCTTTTTTGCAAGATGCTACTGCTATTGTCAATGCAATAACTAAAAGAAATAAATACTTAAATGATTTCATTTTTTAGGTTTTATTTTTCCTACTCGTCTGGCTTTTCGGTATTGCCCCGTTTTTTAAGTGGTTTATGGACTCCACTTATAGTTTTTACGTCGTGTTCAATCTTTTTTGACCTTCTATGTTCCTCCTAGTAGATTACAAATCAAATAGTAAACATCAGACACAAAATGCACCTAAACACGTTTTGTTTTTCTTGGCACACTTTATCGTTACAAATGAGTAGAATCAGGGGAAAGTTGCAATATGGGCTAAACTTTCAATTGTAATTGCTAATTAATAAGGAACATACGTTTTTTCAAAAACACTTTCTGCCGTAGAAGTTAAAACCAATTTACTTTCGGTAAGTTCAACTATGTCAGCATGTATATTATACTGTGATTCATAACCACCATAACTTATAGTTTTTAGATCCACAGATAAAGAATAAGAACCTGACGTAACTTTTTCGTTTCCATAGCATAATACTAAGCCTGGATTTTGAGTCCAGATACCATCCGCAGACCATGAAAAATGATCATCTTTTTCGCAATCAAGAAGAGCCGTTGCAGCTCCATCGCGTTTTATCGATGAGTATTTCCATTGATGCGATGTCAATAATTCTAACTGAGACTTATTTGAATCATTGACTTCATCCTTCTTCGAGCAACTGATTGATACCAATAAAAACATTACCATAATTAATGGGTACATCAAAATTCTACTGTTCTTTTTCATAGTGTCATATTTATTAATGATTATCATCTATTTAGATTCTTTGCTTTCTTAATCCTTTATGCAACGCACAGAAAAACCAGAATAGCCAGTATCTCCGTCTCCGCCATTGCTCATGGCTGCAAAACTGCCATCGAATTTAATATAAAGAAACCACTGCCATCCATTATAAGCATTGCCGGTAGCATCGGTACTGCTCCAGTAGAAAATGTATGTGCCATCATTAGTAAACAAATTATCTTCTGGCCAATGATTACCAACCGGAAGGGATGTAAAACCGCTCGAATTGGTTGCGCCTGTATTAGGGCTTTTCCAATGGGTAGTGCCACTTTCTTTTAATTTACCTCCTGCTACATCTTCGCCCCCTAAAAAGGTTATTAAGGTTGTCCATTCAGCATCTGTGGGCAAATGCCATCCGGTAGGACATATATTACGACTGTCAGTTGCAGCAAACCAAGTGTATAATCTGCCATAAGTAGCAACATTACTCTCATTACCACCAACTGCCCATTGATATTTTGGAGTACTTTGTCCACTATAATCTAAAATGGCAGGAGTTGTTGTGCCTATTAGATCACCATTACGGTACTTTGTAGTTTTTAAGTTCTCAGCCATCCAAACTTGAGTTCCAATAGTGACTGTTTTATAAACATTCCCATCAATGTCAGTTACTGTTCCACTTGGAGTTGGATCGTTTGTGTCAGTTTTACTACAACTGCTTGAAAGCATTAAAAACATTACCATTATTAATGGGTAAATCAAAATTCTGATGTTCTTTTTCATATTAGCATTACTATTAATTGTTTTAATCTATTTAGTTTCTTTGCTTTCTTAATCCTTTATGCAACGCACAGAAAAACCAGAACAGCCAGTAAACCCGTCTCCGCCATTGCTCCGATATACTTCACTATCTGTATTTTCCAAGAAGCGAAACCACCGATCGTTATACGACGGCCCATTAGGCTCACTAGGACCATAACTATAGGTGTTACTCCACCAACCCCCACTTATTCCTATATGTGTAAATCTATCTGACCATGAAGCTGGGAATCTCATGCCTCCCGGTAGGGCTGCAAAGCCTGATTCGTTGGTTGCTCCAGTATTGGGACTTTGCCAATGGGTTGTACCTTTTTCTTTTAGTTTACCTCCAGCTACACTTTCTCCACCTAAAAAGGTTGAGAGGATTGTCCATTCGGCATCGCTGGGGACATGCCATCCCGTGGGGCATACATTACGTGTGTCGGTTGCCGCAAACCATGTATATAATCTTCCATAAGTTGCAACATTGCTTTCATTGCCATCATAAGCCCATTGATATTTTGGAGCATCTTGGCTATCTAAATCTAATGTAGCAGGAGTTGTTGTGCCTATTAGATCACCATTTCTGTACTTGGTAGTTTTTAAGTTCTCAGCCATCCAAACCTGTGTTCCTATAGTGACTGTTTTATAAACATTACCATCAATGTCGGTTACTGTTCCGCTCTGTGTTGGATCGTTTGTGTTATCACTTTTGCTGCAACCATTTGCAAGCGTTAAAAACAATCCCATAATTATTAAGGGGTAAATCCAGATTCTGATGTTCTTTTTCATGTTGATTTTATTTTTAAATTTATTACTATTTATGATAGTGAGCCCTTCTCGTCAAATAGCACGATGAAATTCAATTAATTATATATGTTAAGGTTTAGCAAAATTAATTGTATGCCAACCGTCTTGATTATAATACCAGTCTGAAACACCTGCTTCAATGTTATTAACATTATACCCTGCCCATGGACTTGTATTATCTCTCCAAAAATCAATAGCCACTTGGATTAAAGCAGAACCTGTAATCCTATATCTAACCTCTAACCAACATCTTTCAGCGTTTGCAGGAACATTAACCCGTGGCCATTTATTATTCCAAACATGCCAAACTTTATCAGGAATGTTACTTGTCCTTAATACTAAATTTTCAGAATTGCTAAATTCATAGGGGATTGGAGCATTATTATTGTCTCCAAACCAAGGCTCACGCATAAAAAGTCCACCCTCTGCCTGATTATCATTATATTCATTTGAATTTATTAATACGTCTGTGCCGTTAACTCTGGCATAAAGTCTTAAATAATCCAATTCAATATAACTTTCCTGAGTAGTCCGTCGATCATGAATTGCAGTAATCCACCCACAAACGGATTTGAAATTATTTGGAGGTGTTAAATAATTGATATAGCCTTTTTTATGTGCCACTTCGGCAGGAATGATCCCAGTTTCACTTTTCTTGCAACTACTTGTAAGCATTAACAATACTCCCATCATTAAGGATAAATTAATCAAAATACTGGTTTTCTTTTTCATATTGAATCGATTAAAAAATTATTTGATGGAAATTTGTATGACTGACATTTAATTACGAAAATTATAATAGGCAAAGCTGCCTAATCCTTAATGCAACGAATTGATAGCCCATCCTTTTTACCACCGCCGTCGTCGAATTCATAGTCAATGTTAAACCCAGGATAACCGCTCAGAATGAGGAACCATGCTAGGTTGGTATTAAACTCAGACGAACTCCACCACAATCCGTCTGAGCCAGGAGTCTGAAATTTGTAAATTGGAGTAATAATGTAACTATTGTAGCAACGCATTCCTCCCGGAAGAGCAGCAAAGCCTGATTCGTTGGTTACATCGGTATTAGTATTTATCCAATGCATTGTTCCACTTTCTTTTAGTTTGATACCTGCAACACCTTGGCCTCCCAAATAGGTTGTTAGTGTTGTCCATTCAGCCTTGGTAGGTATGTGCCACCCAGCGGGTGCTATATTTCGAATGTCGTTCACTGCATACCAATTGTATAATCGGCCATAAGTTGTTGCATAATTTGCATCGTTATTATTATTGCAGTAGGCTCCTGTCGTCAGGTTGGTCCATGCTGTCGCATCGGTAATGTTGGGTATTGGGTCGCCATTGCGGTACTTTGTAGTTTTTAAGTTCTCCGCCATCCAAACTTGAGTTCCAATAGTGACTGTTTTATAAACATTCCCATCAATGTCAGTTACTGTACTACCATTTGGTATTGGATCATTAGTAACAGTTTTACTACAACTACTTGCAAGTATTACAAGCATAACCATTACTACTAATGAGTAAATCCCAGATTTGATTTTCATTTTTTTAAAACTGCTTATCTCCTTTAGTCAAGTAGAAATTACTTAAGGTATTGGTAATTAATGAGTTATTAAACATTGCCTTCATTTCGTATATTGCTATAAATCAACGATTAACAAAAACAACTTGTTCCAAGTGGATAAGCAGTTTTTTAAATTATAGGTTGAATTTTTAACAAAACTACCAAACTGATTCATGATTACCTATTTAAATCATGATAATAATAATATAAAATATTAAATTTCATTTGATTTTCCCTGAATGCTTCATTTACATCCAATGCAGAAACACCAATAGATCGTTAAACTCTAAGCAACTTCTTCAGGATGATGATCATTAATTGCTTCATTCCGGGACATTTTTCAATATTGTTTCACCATCCATATATTTGTCCCAGGCTAAATCACCAAAAGTTCCCTTTGACTCCTTCATCTTTTTAAAAGAAAAGGAGTAATCAGTTGAGTACTCCTTTAATCATTTTTTTCTCATTATATTGGCAGTATCTAATATACTTTTAAAAAGTCAATCTACCCTTAATCCTTAACGCAACGAACGGAACCGCCATCCCTCTTATCTCTGCCGCCGCGGCCGTAATAGGCAATGTCATAGTAGAGGCTAATGAACCACCCGCTGGTCCCAGAACCCTCCGTACTGGACCACCAATGGCCCGTTTTGCCGACGTCGAAGAACGTACCTACTCTGTACTCGTGGAGATCGCGGTAGCCACCAGGAAGGGCTGTAAAGCCGGATGCGTTGGTGGCGCCAGTGTTAGGACTTTGCCAATGACTTGTGCCTGTTTCTTTTAATTTACTACCAGCAGCCATAACACCATCCAAAAAAGTTGTAAGTGTTGTCCATTCTGCATCTGTTGGTACGTGCCAGCCTACTGGTGCTATGTTGCGGCTGTCAATTGCTGCATACCAATTATATAATCCCCCATAGGTTGCTTTATAGGTAGTTGTGTCATAGTTTTGGAGCATATTATTGTACCAGCAGTATGCTCCGGTATTTAAAAATGACCAGGCATCATCATCAGTTACATTAGGTATAGGATCACCATTGCGGTATTTCGTGGTTTTCAGGTTTTCTGCCATCCATACCTGCGTACCAATGGTTATTGTATTATAAACATTGCCGTCGATATCAGTGACTGTACCAGTTCCACTGCCAGCTATTGTAGTAAATGTTTGCTGACTTCCATATGCTGTTCCCTGACTGTTTATGGCATAAGCCCTAACATAATAGACAGTTCCAGCAGTTAATCCAGTAACGTTTGAAGTGAAACTACCTATTCCTGTCCCATATGAAACTTTTGTATTGGCAGTTGTTGGAGTTAGTGTTGTAGCGTAAACAACACCACGTTCAGTAACAGTAGCATTACCATCACTGGTTACATTTCCCCCTAATATAACTCCTACAGTTGTAATATTCGATGCGGCTGTTGTTGTTAATGTAGCGAGCGATAGGGTTAAACTTGTAGTAAATGTTTGCTGACTTCCATATGCTGTCCCTACGCTATTTGTTGTATAAGCCCTGATATAATAAGTCGTACCAGGAGTCAATCCTGTAATAGAACTCGTAAAATTGCCTATCCCTACACCATCAGTTGTCTTGGTGTTTGCTATTGTCGGGTTTTGAGAAGTACTCCAGCATACTCCGCGGACTATTATCGGTGAACCGCCGTCTGAAAGGATATTTCCGCCGCTACTGGCAGAAGCAGTGGAAATTGCCGATAATTCATTGGTTGTCAAAATTGGAACAATACTCAAAGTTGAAAATGTTGTCTGGCTGCTGAAGCCTGTTCCCACAGCATTAATGGCATAAACCCTTACATTATAAATAGTACCAAAATCTAATCCCGTAATGGAGCATGTGAAACTGCCCGTCCCTGTCCCACTGGTGATTTTATTATCTGTAGGCGATGGATTCTGCTTGGTACTCCAGCATATACCTCGTTCTGTTACCGGTGAACCGCCGTCTGAAGTAATCTCTCCACCGTATGTAACCTTGGTCGAAGTAATATTTGTCGCTTCTGAAATTGTAGCAGTAGGAGCAGTTTTTATGGCTTCCTTTTTGCAACAAAACAAAATAGACAAAAGTAGTACTGCAAAGAGTACCGGGAAAATTGAGAATTTGGTTTTCATGGATGTTGTGAATTAATTTTAATTGATTTCGCTGATTTATGGGCTTTGATTTTCCCTATTCTTTTGGCTTTTCAGTTCCGCCCCATTTTTTAAAGTGGTTTCTGGACTCCACTATTTTTCTTACCTTACTTAATCCTTAACGCAACGAACAGAGAAGCCGAACCGCTTAGAATAGTAACCATCGCGGCTACCAACCCAAGCGTATTTATCCACAAGAGTGCGACTCCATGCCTGGTCCGTATCGATGTCCGTACTGCTCCACCAATGACCATCGTTACCTATGTCTCTATAATTATAATCAGAGCAGAGGCCACCAGGAAGAGCTGTAAAACCACTGCTGTTTGTTGCACCTATATTAAGATTTAACCAATGCGTTGTACCTGTTTCCTTTAATTTGCCACCAGCTACACTTTCACCGCCCAGAAAAGTTGTTAAAGTTGTCCATTCGGCATCGCTGGGTACGTGCCAACCAACGGGGGCAATTTTGCGGCTATCAGCAACTGCAAACCAATTATATAAAGCACCGTAATTGGCTTTATAGGTAGCTGCATCATTATTGTACCAACAATATGCCCCGGAAGTTAAAGCAGCCCAATTACTAGTTATATTGGGAATAGGATTACCATTACGGTATTTTGTGGTTTTCAGGTTCTCAGCCATCCAAACCTGTGTGCCAATCGTGACAGTGTGATAAACATTACCGTCAATGTCGGATACTGTTCCGCTCTGTGTTGGGTCATTTGTATCAGTTTTAGTACAACTACTTGCAAACATTACAAGCAAAAACATTGCTACTAAAGAGTAAATCCCAGATTTGATTTTCATAATTTTAAATTACAAGTTGAATTTTTAACAAAACTACCAAACTGATTCATGATTACCAAAGTATATTCCGATTATAATATAAAATATTAAATTTCATTTGATTTTCACTGAATGCTTTATTTTTATTCAAATGCAGAAACACCACTAGATCGTTAAACTCTAAGCACCTCTTCAGAATGACGGCTAATGATTGTCAAGGTTTGGAGTTCACGACAACCCAAAGGGATTGACCTTTACTATCATTCTTCTTGCCGTCATCTATCTTTGCTTAATAGTTTTGCTATCTTGGTCCTGCGAAGCCGTAGCGAGTTAAGCAATGGTAGGAGGACTATGAGCAATCGAAGCCAATAGCGACCTTTTTCAGCCCATATTGGCAGAAAATAACTCGTCCATTTAGCCGTTGGATTCGTCCGATATAATAAACCCTAAAAATAATTAATGCATCAGCGTCAATAATATTAATGGCGTTGTTCGCCAGTAATCGTATGCTCTCTGTAAGGCATCAATGGCAATAAAGTTTTTTTAAGTTAATATGCTGGACAGGATCGTCAGGATCGTGCTTCATGTGTATCGAAATAAACGATAGCAATAGAAATACGTGCAGTAGTCATTCAATTGAAATCTTTGATGAGTCATCCTTAAGGGCTAATCTTTCGTGATTATGGGATCAGGGTAGCGTAATATTAAGCTTTATGCTTGATATTGATAGCTTAGCATCTTGGGTGCCATCTTTTGAGCACTCAGTTTACGAAAAAGTGATCAATTGTACTTTCCGATTACAGGATGGGTGAGAAACACCAGTAGATTTTATCGGCGATATTACGAGTTATTCTGAAACCAAGGCTTATCTGAGTGGAGCTTGTCTTTATGTTGATGATATCCACCTGTGACCTTCACAGGAAGGGCTTCGACCAATAGTTTTTCACCGATAGCATTTAACATTGAAGGATCATTCGAACCTTCAATATTTACCATGTCTGAGACAGGGTAAGCGTTCATTTTTTCATATGGATAAGGGACGAGCAAGCTTAATACATCCGACAAATGATTGGAAACCATAATCCATAACGTTTCGTTCAATTTTGTAAGGATTACAGGCATACGTTTAACGCCAATGCGTTGTAATAAGCAATTGGCTTTTGTGGTAATAATTGTAATTGATGTTATGAATTCCTTCGTGCCCGAATTTTCACAGCGGGATTCTTTGGTGATTAAATCAGGATTTGTCATTGACAATTTTTTTGGACTCGATAGATTACATCTTGTACTCCGTATTTACTTCTAAATGCGTTATTGGGGTCATATTGCGGATCAAATTTGTCTCTATTATATTCTATGAAGCCCATTCCACCGTACAATTTTGAAAGCATCCCATCGAAATGATCCAAGTAGCATCCCCCATTAAAAATCGCTGATTGGACTAATATTTTACCAATTCCACCTACTTCCGAATTATTATAAACAGCAACAATTTCTTTAAATCCTTTATTTTCAAATTTCTTAAGTGCGTATCCAATGTCATAACCTTTAAGTTTAAAAAGTTTCATCGCACTTAATTCTTGCGAGCTATAATCAGTAAGCATTGCACCATGCTTTGATTTTTTTAAGGATTCATAAAACCTACGGCTATCAGGCTTTTCCCATTCATTGTTTTTAATTAAGGATATTACTTCATTTTTATTTGGTGAGTCCTCTTCGTCAATGAGTCGATGAAAAATAGATAATGATCTTGAATGCTGTGATTCTCGTAATTTAAAATCCCTCTCATTTGTAAATGAGCTTATTTTATTCTCGATTAATCTTGTGATTGATGTCATTGTATGTATTTTAATATAAATACTCTGACATGTCGCTATTGATTTTGAAGGACCTTGCTTTAATGAGTGAATTCATAGGTAACGATGGAAATACGTGTGGCGGTCATTCAATCGAAATCTTTGAAACAATCATCCTTGCAGGGGAGGCAACATGCTCCGTCCACAACTACTCGCAAAAATTTCGTCGGCAGTATTTAGTAAGTGAAAACCCATTAAATATGAAACACGAAACACTCCAAATCATAAGAGCAGCAATTGCCGATTTTCTTACTGAAAGAGAATATAACATAAAATCAGACCCATCGAAGGCAGAAAAGTTTTTTGTTTGGAGAGATCGGACTTTTGTCCGAAATATTGCGCTAAGTATATCGGCTAGACTCATAGAAGAAACTTGGGACTTAAACGAATTCAGCTTGACAGGTAAAACTTTGGGCGAGTATTTGCGAGATTGTCATGTCGGCGATATCTGGAAGACAGGGACAGAGTGGCTGGAATGTTCGGGTATTTATTGAATTTCAAAGAGAATACCTATTATAATAATGATTCACAGCCCACAGTGTTATGTTCTGGTTGTAGTGTGTCTACTCATGATCGTTTCATTCGATTGTCAGACGGTTGACAGTATTATAGATTGTTTGATGATACTATGGCAGGATGATAGTTCTATGATATTACTATGACAGTCATATGACAGGGTAACGATTCAATGATTATACTTTCATTCGATTGTCAGAGGGTTCAAGGTAACGAAGTATTAACGATTGTTTGTTATTGGTTCCTGTCTAAAGGAATCCTATTCAATGAACTGTTTACTGATCCGCAAGCGGATTGCCTTAATGGTTCCTGTTTAAATGATTCTATAATACTGTTGTCGTCAATGGCAGGATGATAGTTCTATTCGGTTGTCACCATTGGCAGGGTGATAGATTGTCTTTCGGCTGTTGGTTCCTGTTTCCTGTTCATTCGATTAGTAACTGTAACCTATGGCAGGATGATAGTTCTATTTGGTTGTATGGTCTGGTTATGGTTCGCTTCATACTGTTGTCGTCATTGGCAGATTAAAGATTGTTTCGTGTACGGTTCAATGATGATACTATGGCAGGGTTATAGTTCTATTCGATTGTCAGAGGGTTGAACAGGGTAATGATTCAATGATGATACTTTCTATTCGTTCGGTTGTTGGCTGTTGGTTCCTGTGGGCTGTTGTTGCTTCATATGATTGTCACCAATGGCAGGATAACGATTTTACTTTCGTTCGTTCGGTTGTCGGCTGTTGTCGCTTCATATGATTGTTTAACCGTTGGCAGGGCAATAACTCAATGAAATCAATTATTTTCAAGAAAATTTGCATCTGTATAACACATCAAATCAATTTATTATCATATCTGCATGTTCATGTATGTTGTAAGCACGACTCTTTTAATAGATCCAGTTCGGTTGACCGATCCCAAAACATTCTTCGTTCCGATCAGTGCCGGATCGACCAGGTCTTTCTGAGGATCTTTCACTGTATTAATAAAAGGGGAAGCCGTGTGAAAAACCAGTTCGCACTCTTTCATCGCCTCATCATACGAACTTTCATTAAGTAAATCTGCTTTGAAATACTTTATAGTTCCCTTCGAATTTGCGGCAATGGCGTCCAGATATTTAAGTGAATCAATATTATCAGGATTCCGAACCGACGCATGAACAGTGAGTCCTTCCTCAAGAAGTCGTTTTACAATCCTTCCGGCTACATATCCTGTTGCTCCGGTTACCATGACCGGCTTGGCTTTATTAATATTCTTCATATCGCTTTATATAAATTTCTAATTCAGTAACCCAATACTTAGACGATTGTTTTGCAATTTGATAAACAAAATCAATTCAAAGATGCATAAAAGATTTTAGCCGGTGATTGAAAGTTCCGTTTTTCTATCCGCCCTCGATTACCTCATCTAATGATTTGATATATTTCGTCTTACCATACCAAGGAGACACTCCCCGATTTTGAACAAAAAGGAATAACGGGCTTAAAATTATGCAAAAAATTGTCTTCCGTTACCTATAACAATAAAACAGCAACATTATTTTGTACTTATTCTACAGTAAAAATTAGCATTTACTAATTGAATCTTCGCAAGATTCATATTTTAATTCAATGGGGTTTACTAAAAAATACATGGGTTTAACAACTCATTATACGTTATTTATACTAACCAAATGCCTTTCTAAAAAAGGAACAAAATGGGTTTCGTATAATCACCACTGAGTTTGAGAGATAAAGAAAAACAGTATATTGCATCCCTTTAAAATAGTATATGGATACAAAACATGCACCTGCTGACAGAAGTTCTAATGAAAGTGTACAAATAAGTAACTTAAGTCTTGAAAGCATACCCTACCTGAATGACATATTTTGCTCACTCTCATACATTTTCTGTATCCTGAACGAAAACAGACAGATCGTTTTTACAAACGATATTTTGATGAAAACACTTGAAATAGAAAATGTAAGTCAAGTGCTAGGGAAGCGATTCGGTGAAGCTATTAACTGTCACTTTGCAAAAGATGAAATTGGTGGTTGTGGAACTTCAGAACATTGCCGCTATTGCGGAGCCATCAATACAATTTTGCAAAGCCAGAAAACAGGACTTAAATCAACTTCAGAATGCAGGATACGAAGAATGATTAATGGCGTCGAAAACTTCCTCGATGTTGAAGTAACCGCAACACCTTTTTTGCATGAAAATTTCAACTATACAATATTTTCTCTTGTCGACATAACAGACCGAAAACGAAGGGCAATAATTGAGAAGATTTTTTTCCACGATATTCTAAATGTTGCTTCGGGATTAAAAGGCTTTTTTGAGCTATTTGACTCAATTGATGAGGAGGAACAGCAAGGTTTCATTGAAATGGGATCGTCGCTTTGTTAGCAAATAATTGATGAAATCGGAACACAAAGATTACTTACTCAGGCAGAAAATCATGAGTTGGTAGTTAATCGAAAGACTATTGACTGCAATTCTTTTATCAATCATATTGCCAATGACCTTCAGTTTCTTGAAGTCGCTAAGGGGAAAAATATTGTTGTCAGCGAATGTCAGGATCATATTAGTTTTGAGAGTGACCCAATCCTTCTGCGCCGTGTACTAAATAACATGGTTAAAAATGCACTCGAAGCAAGTACTTCGGGACAAACAATTACGATCGCAGTTACTAAAATAGATCAAAAATTGAAATTTTCGGTTCACAATACCAAATTTATCCCCCGAAACATTGAAATGCAGGTATTTATGCGCTCATTCTCGACAAAAGGTACTCAACGTGGTCTTGGAACTTACAGCATGAAAATTCTGGGAGAACAACACCTTGGGGGAATTGTTGACTTTACAACTTCCGAAACAGACGGAACAACATTCTTTATTATCCTATAGTTATATATGTGTAGAGACGTTGCATGCCACGTCTCTACACATATAACAATGCAATTTAACGTCTCTATTTTTGATATGCCTCGATCACTTTTTTAACCGAACCATGGATCAATAATAACCTTCGGGCTTCGTCAGTAGGAATATTGATTTCATCTACAATCATTTGGGTTCCACGTTCAATTAATTTTTTATTGGTGAGCTGCATATTTACCATCTTGTTACCCTTCACCCTGCCTAATTTGATCATGATAGAGGTTGTGATCATGTTTAGAATCATCTTTTGAGCCGTTCCGGCTTTAAGCCTGGTACTACCAGTTACAAACTCAGGCCCAACAATTGCTTCTATCGGGAACTCAGTGACTTTGGCAATATCACTCCCGGGATTACAGGTAATACAACCGGTAAGAATTCCGTTTTCACGGGCATGCGTGATTCCTCCGATTACGTAAGGAGTTGTACCTGATGCGGCAATACCTATTACGACGTCATTTTTATTGATATTGAAACCCTGAAGCGAAACCCATGCTTTGTTTGGATCGTCTTCTGCCGCTTCTACTGATTTTCGTAGTGCAACATCACCGCCTGCAATTAAACCGATCACCATACTCTCAGGAACGCCAAATGTGGGTGGGATCTCCGAAGCGTCCAAAACCCCAAGCCTTCCGCTTGTTCCGGCACCAAGATAAAAGACACGCCCCCCTTTTTTCATCCTGATTTCAATTTGTTCCACTAAATTTTTTATCTGCGGAAGCGCTTGTTTGACAGCAATATGAACCTTAGAATCTTCTTCATTTATATTTGTCAGCAACTCTTCAATCGACATCTTATCAAGATTATCAAAATTCGAAGGGGATTCTGTAACGCTGGTTTTTCTATTGGTGGTTGATTTCATGAGGATATTTTTGATTGTTCTACCTTTTGCTAAAGTCTAAAAGAATTACAGTTTAATACAAGTATAACCTCTTAGATGTTAAATTACTATGCAAATGAATATTTAAATTGAAATTTTGCTGTTATGATATTTTATGAGTCCGTTCATTGGGGCACGCTCAATATTTCCCAATATAAGATGCTGTTCTTCAATAGCTTTTCGAAGCTGAACTTCAAAATGAAAGGCAATGCTTCCGGTAAAATGAATGGGCGTCCTTTCAATTCCCGGGTATTGCATTAAATTTCGGGTCACAAACTCACGAAAACTTGAAATAACAATATTCTCAATCTCAGGATGTTTTATGTTCTTTGAAAGAAATTTGGTGTAATTAGCCAGGTAACGGCTCGGAAAAGGTTTCTTGTAAACATTTTCAAGGATCTCTGCTGCTGTCGTATGATAAGCCTCAAAGAAATCATTGATCAATATTTGAGGTAATTGTTTTTTTAAAATATCACCAACGAGTTTTTTTCCCAATACTGCTCCGCTTCCTTCATCGCCAAGGATAAACCCAAGCGGTGAAACATTAGCCACGATTTCACCCCCATTATAATAGCATGAATTTGAACCAGTTCCCAAAATACATGCGACTCCAGGCAGATCCTGACACAACGAATGGGCAGCAGCCAAAAGATCACTTCCAATAAAAATGTTTGACGTTTCAAATATTTGCAATAGTGATTTTCTGACAATATCCTGTTTTTCCTGATTAATGCATCCGGCACCATAAAAGTAGATAGAATCGAATTTTTTGGTTGCTGTGAACTCCCTTTGCAAAATAGATGAGATATTTTCTGCTTCCTGATAGAAAGGATTTATTCCCGAGGTTACCAAAGATTCAGTGGTTTCATTATCTGTTATTATACACCATTCTGTTTTGGTTGTGCCGCTGTCTGCAATTAAGATCATTAGTCTGTAATATATTTGTGTTTTATAACATGTATGACAAAAGTACAACTTTTTTAAAAATTAGTTCTATTTTTGATGAGTATTTTTAAAAGCTTATTGATGAAGAAATTTAGTCGACTCCACATAGGCGCTATCATAATGATCCTCTCAGTTATCCCGTTTTTTGGTTTTACGCAAACAATTAATCGGTCACGGGTGATCATCAAAGCCGAAAAACGTCTCCGAAAAATGGAGAACCCAATTCCAGGTTGGTCGCATGTGGGGCGCATTCGATTTGACTCACTTTCAATTCTTCCTGATCGACATATCGTCCAGGTTTTTTACACCACTCCCCTTTCGTTTATACCTGTTAGAGAGAACGAAGTTGCGCACGTCGAGAACTCGGTCAGAGAAGCGCTTGGTCGAAAATTCAGAAATGATGCGATTGAAATTTATACCGATCATCATTTATTAAAAGAATTAGTTCCCAATTCATTCCGGGCGTCGATTCCTGTCGATCAAAACAGAATTTCGGGAGACAAATCTAATAGAATTCCTGTAGTGCAACAATCAGGAAAAGAAAAACCTTTGTCGGGTCTGTATAATAACAACATAGCAGTATGGGATAGTCACGGTTGGTATTATGAGTCGAAGCTCGACAGATGGGAGTGGCAGCGTGCCCGCCTATTTGGCACTGTCGAAGATATGTCGACGATGAGCTTTGTTTTGCCTTACCTTGTTCCAATGCTGGAAAATAGCGGAGCTAACGTTTTTCTGCCCCGCGAACGTGACTGGCAGTCGCAAGAAGTGATCGTTGATAATGACAAATCCACGCCTGAATCAGAACTGAACATTTCTGATGGATTAGCAGTAGAACAAATAGCTAAAGGTTTTATACTGAAAGACACATTATTTTCGGACAACAATCCGTTTCAGTTGGGAACCTCGCTCCGATTTATGAGTTTGAAGGAGAATAATAAGCTGATCAAATATATACCATCTTTTAGCCAAAAAGGACGGTATTCTGTATCTATTACTTACCAAAGCGATGATGCTTCCTCATCAGAAGTGAAATATTCCGTTTATCATGCCGGCGGAAAGACTGATTTTTTGGTGAATCAAAAAATTGGTGGAGGAACATGGATTTACCTTGGGACATTCGACTTTCTTGCCGGGAAAAATCCGGAAATGGGAATGGTAACGATAAGCAGTACAAGCGAACAAACTGGCTTTATTTCAGCAGATGCGGTGAAGTTTGGTGGAGGAATGGGAAATGTAGCCCGCCGACCAGCAGAGGAAGCATTGCAGAACAAAAAGTCATTAGCTGAAAAAAATACAGAGAATGAGACCTATAAAATCAATCCTCAATTATTTGACTATAAATTAAGCGGTAAGCCACATTATCTCGAAGGCGCAAGATACTATCTGCAAAGTGCAGGTTTTCCGGATACACTCACGTACAATCTGAATAAAAACAAAAACGATTACAACGATGATTATCAGTCACGTGGTAAATGGGTTAATTATTTGATGGGCAATCGAAATATCTCAGATAATGAGGGTGATCTCATTGGTATGAAGATCCCGATTGATCTGGCCTTTGCTTTTCATACCGACGCAGGAGTAACTCCAAACGATTCAATCATAGGAACACTGGGCATTTACAGTACAACGGCCAATCAAGGCCTATTCCCAAATGGGAAATCCCGAATGGCCAGCCGCGACTTAACGGATATAATACAGACGCAATTGGTTGATGATATCCGGCAAATCTATAATCCGCAATGGACAAGACGCGGGCTTTGGGACAAGCAATACTCCGAAGCATGGCGCCCAAATGTTCCAACCATGTTGCTCGAACTATTATCGCATCAGAATATTGCAGATATGAAATATGGTTTGGATCCGCGATTCCGGTTTGATGTAAGTCGGGCAATTTATAAGGGGATTTTGAGATTTCAATCGTTTCAGGAACATCGGTCATTTATTGTTCAGCCGATGCCCGTTGATCATTTTTCGATTAAAAATTTAGGGGATAACTCCATTAGATTAAGCTGGAGAGCTGTTAACGACCCGCTTGAGCCAAGTGCAAAACCTGACAAATTCAAAGTTTATCAAAGAACTAATGACAATGGGTTTGACAATGGTCTAGTGGTAGAAGATACCACCCTTGTTTTAAGACTTGATCAATATGACGAAATTTATAGCTTCAAAGTTACAGCAATGAATAAGGGAGGTGAAAGCTTTTCAGGCGAGGCCCTTTCTGTCGGATTAAAGAGTAATAGCAAAGGCAATATACTGGTTGTAAATGGTTTTGATCGCATTTGCGGCCCTGCGATTTTTGATAACGGGATTACCGCCGGCGTTGCCTGGTGGAAAGATCAGGGTGTTGCCGATCGGCAGGATATCAGCTTTGTAGGATTTCAATATGATTTTGATCGCAAATCCGCATGGCTCGACGACGATAGTCCTGGTTGGGGAGCGAGCTACGGCAATATGGAGGGAAAAGTAATTCCTGGTAACAGTTTTGATTATCCTGTTATCCATGGAAAGGCAATTATGGCTGCCGGCTATTCATTTGTCGCGACAAGTGATGAGGTTTTTAGTGAACCCAAATTCGATATTTCTCCCTATTTTGCTACGGATCTTATTTTGGGTGAAGAGCGGTCAACACAAAGCTTAAAAAATCCAATGTTAGTTGATTACAAAATTTATACACCAGGTATGATGTCAAAGATTTCAGAATTGACGGAAAGTGGGAGTAAACTTTTTATATCAGGCGCTTACATCGGATCTGAATTTGGCGAAAACAATGACTCCATTACTGCCAAATTTGCCAAAGACGTTTTGCATTTTACATGGAGAACCGGTCATGCATCTAAAGGTGGTTCTTTTTATGCAACCGATTATGCAAGGAAATGGCTGAACGGAAAATGGAATTTCAATACAGCATATAATCCGGAGATCTATACAGTAGAAGCTCCGGACGGGATAGAACCTGCCGGGAAAAACGCAATCACTGCTTTTCGTTATGGCGAAAACAATGTAAGTGCCGGCGTTGTGTTCGATGGTAAATACAAAATTGTTGCAATTGGTTTACCGTTCGAGTCAATCACAGATCCAACTGATCGTAAAACTCTTATGCAACAAATAATCCATTTTTTTGAAATAAAGTAAATCAAGTAAAAATATTAAAATGAAAAATCTGATCACATGTTTTTTTCCAATTCAGTATGGAATTGAATTTGAACCAACGCTCAAAACATTAAGAGATTCTGGTGTCGTAGAAAAGATTGCTCTGATCGGTGATGTGGAATACTCCGCTGAAGGAACTGACATCGTTAAAATATCATTGGACAATTTCAGTTCTACAAAGGCAATAAAAGCGTTTGCAAAAAACGCAACGACTCCATTCACTTTACTTTATACCAAAACTTTGCCGCTTGATCTTGGACAGAATGCGTTGCGTCGCATGATGCAGGCGTCCAACAGCAGTCGCGCAGGAATGGTATATTCTGACTACTTTGAACAGAAGGAAGGCGCATTAAAACCGCATCCTGTTATTGAATACCAGGATGGTAGTCTGCGCGACGATTTCGACTTCGGCTCTTTATTGCTTTTCCGCACTGATGCGTTTATTGAAGCAGTCCAAAGTATGGAGGAGGAATTTGAACTTGCCGGTTTATACGATCTTCGGTTGAAGATATCGCAAAATTACAAACTGGTTCATCTACCCGAATTGCTTTATACAGAACTCGAATTGGATACCCGCAAATCGGGGGAGAAAATGTTCGACTATGTTGATCCTCGCAATCGTTTCAAACAGATTGAGATGGAGAAAGCATGCACGGCACATTTGAAAGTAGTTGGTGCCTGGCTAGCTCCAAAATTCCAGGAAATTGAATTCTCAGCTGGAAATTTTATATACGAAGCATCTGTAATTATCCCTGTGTGGAATCGCGCAAAAACTATTAGTCATGCGATAAAATCGGTATTAAGTCAGGAGGTTGACTTTAAATTCAACCTGATCATTGTCGACAATTATTCATCCGATGGAACGACAGAGATTATCAAATCTTTTGCGGATGCTGACGATCGTATTGTTCATGTGACTCCTCAGCGTAAAGATCTTGGGATCGGGGGTTGCTGGAATGAAGCAATCAACCATCCCGAATGTGGAAAGTTTGCCATCCAGTTGGACAGTGATGATTTATATATTGATAATACAGTTATTCAGCGTGTTGTAGCTTCCTTTTACGCTCAGAACTGCGCGATGGTAGTAGGTTCATATAAAATGGTGAACTTCAAATTGGAGGAGATTCCTCCGGGACTGATCGATCACAAAGAATGGACACCTGATAACGGCAGAAATAATGCATTAAGAATTAATGGTTTGGGAGCGCCTCGCGCATTTTATACACCTGTACTTCGCGAAATACAGGTTCCGAATGTGAGTTACGGTGAAGATTATGCATTAGGATTGGCAATTAGCCGACACTATCAGATTGGCCGGATTTACGACCCGTTATACCTTTGCCGGCGTTGGGACGAAAACTCTGATTCTTCGCTCGATATTGTCAAAGCAAATACCCACAATTTTTACAAAGATAAAATCCGTACCCTCGAATTCTGGGCACGTCAACAGGTTATCAAAAAAGGTAAGAATCAGTAACCCTTGAAGCGGTTGAAAACCCATCAAGGGGTTTTTCGATATAGCGAGTAACCCGGGGTAAGAAATGGAAAACCGGGAAAGGCGCATTTGGATAGGCAAATCGATATATTAAAGCTGTATGCGCCGCAAATCAAACATAAATAAAAAGATAATCGTCTCGATATGAATTTTTCAGAAAAAGCAAGGGAGTTAATCCGGGAACAAATCATTGAATGGGATCTTGCAGCAAAGAATTATGAAAGTCTAAAGAAGGTCAATGTCAAGACATTTGATTATGTAGATTATCACATTGATATCCAATTTAATCCGGAGCGAATTATCTCTTCTGCTGCCAAAGTTGATGCTAAATCCATTGAAGCGCGCCCCTGTTTTTTGTGTGAGAAAAACCTTCCCTCCCAACAACGAGGATTATACTTCAAGAATGAATACATTGTACTTGTAAATCCCTTTCCTATTTTTCCTGAGCATTTGACGATTCCAAATATTTCCCATACGAATCAACGGATCAGCGGAAATTTTGGAAGTATGCTTGACCTTGCATCCGGTTTGGATGATTTTGTATTGTTTTACAACGGACCCAAATGTGGCGCATCAGCACCTGACCATCTTCATTTTCAGGCAGGAATAAAAGGGTTTTTACCTATTGAAGTCGATTTTCCCAACAATAAATGTTGCAAGGAAGTTCGTAGGATTGGCAATGTAACCATTTCGAACTGGCCGGACTATCAGCGGGAAATTATCACTTTAAAGAGCAAAGACAAAGACAATTTAATTGAGTGTTTTAATCAGATATATAGCAAGCTGCAAATATTACAACCGGATGAGGTTGAGCCAATGCTTAATATACTGGCTTTATTTGAACAGGGAGATTGGGTTATTCATATTTTCCCCAGAACGTTGCATCGTCCGTCTCAATATTTCGAAACCGAAGAAAAGCAGCTAATTTTGAGTCCGGCATCGGTAGATATGGGCGGTGTTTTGATTACGCCCCGCGAAGAGGATTTTATCAAAATAACAAAGGAGGATGTTAAAGATATATTTCAACAGATTTGTTTGGATCATCAATCTGTTCTTGAGTTGATCAATCAACTGTAATTTAAAAGGCACATTTTTAATAACTTGAATAATTGAAATGGAAATACCACTGATCAAAGTAGGAATCATGGCTGAAAAGGAAATCTTTATAACCATTGATGGCAACTATCATTTAGAAGATTCAATTATCAATATCACTGGCAATTGCAAGGCAAAAATTGCCGGACCATGTGTTTACTTGGAATGTGGAGAGAATAGCTGGCTCATTCCGGGAAGTTTAAAACTGATTCCTGCAGATCGTGATGCAGGAAAATTTAAGCTGCATGATGTAACAATCGGTATCAATTTTCACTGGGAGCGAAAAGAGGATCAGATCTTTAAAGGCGAACTTCATTTTATTATAGATTGCGGGAAAATTCATGCCATAAATGCTTTAAGTATTGAGGATTATTTGATTAGTGTAATTTCTTCAGAAATGAATGCCACCTCTTCGATGGAGTTGCTAAAAGCACATGCGGTAATATCAAGAAGTTGGTTGTTAGCGCAGGTTCAGAAAAACAAAAATCTGAAGGCTGAGAGCAAAAAATACCAGACCACGTTTCGTACGGATAATGAACTGATTAAATGGTACGATCGTGAAGATCACACTAATTTTGATGTTTGTGCCGATGATCATTGTCAGCGATACCAGGGGATTACCCGCTCAACTACACCACTGGTTGAGAAAGCAGTCAAGGAAACCAATGGTGAAATACTTGCCATAAATGGCGTGATCTGTGACGCCCGTTTTTCGAAATGTTGCGGTGGTGTAACCGAAGTTTTCGAAAATGTATGGGAACCAGTCAATCATTCCTATTTGCAAAAAATTGTCGATAACGACTTTCCACCAGAAGGATTTAGCCTTAATCTTGAAAATGAAGATTCTGCCAAACAATGGATTATGGGTAATCCTGAAGCTTACTGCAACTCATCCGACAAAAAAGTATTGAAACAGATTTTGAATGACTATGACCAGGAAACCAATGATTTTTTCCGTTGGAAAGTGGTTTATTCGCAGGAAGAATTGAGTGACCTGGTTAAAACACGGTCGGGTATAGATTTCGGAACCATCCTTGATCTGATTCCAATTGAACGCGGAGGTTCAGCCAGACTGATCAAACTAAAAATTGTTGGAACACTAAAAACGATGACGATTGGTAAAGAGTTGGAAATCAGGAAAACGTTATCCAAATCACATCTATACAGCTCGGCTTTTGTAGTTGAAAAACAAGAGATTGCGGGGAAGGTTCAGTTTGTTCTGCATGGAGCCGGTTGGGGACATGGTGTTGGTTTGTGCCAGATCGGAGCAGCTGTAATGGGAGATAAAGGATTTTCCTATCACGAGATTCTATTACATTATTTTCGGGGTGCCGGTTTGGAACCTAAATATTAAAATTAGTCGATATGACAAGCAGAATTTTGTGTGTATTCCTATTTTTATTGTCAGCACTGATAACAAACGGTTCTTCCTGGATACGCATCAACCAAATGGGTTACTTGCCGCTGTCAGTTAAAGTAGCGGTATTTATTTCGGATGAATCAACAACGTTGCATCAATTTCAGCTCGTTGATGCAATATCTAACAAAGTAGTATTCGAAAGTCTGCCAGTGAATTATGATGGCTCAAAATGGGGAATGAAATCTGCTGCCCGACTTAATTTTTCAAAATTTTCCAAAGAAGGCAACTATTACCTGAAAGCGGGTAATACCCGTTCTGCTGAATTTACGATTGCCCCTGATGTTTATAAAGGTTCTGCTGATTATATATTGAAATACATGCGTCAGCAACGATGCGGCTACAACCCCTATTTGAAAGATTCGTGCCACACACATGATGGATTTATAGTCGACCACCCCACTAAAACCGGTCAAATCATAGATGTTACAGGTGGATGGCACGATGCCACTGATTATTTGCAATACACAACCACTTCAGCAAATGCAGTTTATCAAATGCTATTTGCCTATTCAAAGAATCCGGAAGTATATGGCGATCAATACAATGCGACAGGACTTCCGGGTGCCGACGGTATTCCCGATATTCTGAACGAGATTCGCTGGGGTTTGGACTGGTTGGTGAAGATGAATCCTGATAGCACAGAGATGTACAATCAGATTGCCGATGATCGCGACCATAAAGGATTCCGGTTACCGAACAAAGATACAGCATCTTACGGAAATGGTTTATACCGTCCGGTTTACTTTGTGACCGGAAAAGTTCAGGGATTATCCAAATATAAAAACCGCTCGACTGGTGTTTCTTCAACAGCCGGAAAGTTCAGTTCGGCGTTCGCACTGGGAGCACAAGTTTTTCAAAATTTCGATCCAAACTTTAGCAAAACGCTGGCTATTAAAGCAAAACAAGCTTTTGCATTTGGATTGACGGATCTTGGTGTAGCACAGACAGCATGTGTTGTTTCACCCTATTTTTATGAAGAGGACAATTACATTGATGACCTGGAATTGGCCGCTTATGAACTTTTCAAATTAAACGGTGAAGATTATTACCTGAAGCAAGCCAATTACTGGGGACAACTTGAACCAATCACACCATGGATGGAAAAAGGAAGTGCCCGTCATTATCAATATTATCCCTTTGTGAATCTGGGTCATGCCAACCAGGCGAATATGGATTTTCAAACGGCGAAGACCTACGCCGGATTTATGAACAATGGATTAAGGGCAATTTACGAAAGAGGTAAAACCGATCCGTTTCTGAATGGCATACCCTATATCTGGTGTTCGAATAATCTGAATATTGCGGCCATTACTCAGGCCAGACTCTATTTTGAATCGACTTCCGACTCAACCTATATTGAAATGGAGGCTGCATTGCGTGATTGGCTTTTTGGTTGCAATCCATGGGGAACCAGTATGATCTGCGGATTACCTTCAAATGGCGATTATCCGCAATATCCTCATTCGTCATACACTGTGATTAAAGGTGAACCAACCTATGGTGGATTAGTTGATGGTCCTGTTTATCGCGAAATCTTTAATGGCCACATCGGCGTTGGTTTATTGAAGAAAGATGTTTACGAACCTTTTCAAAATGGAATTGCTGTATATCACGACGATATGGGCGATTACACATCGAACGAGCCAACAATGGACGGAACTGCCAGTCTTAGTTATTATCTCTCATCACTCGAAAAAGAGGGAATGCGCCAGATCAAAATGAAAAACAGCACACTGGATGATACGGGTGCACTTATAAGATTGGATAATAGTAAAAAAGCGGTCTACCTTATCTTTTCGGCTGATGAATACGGTGAAGGAGCAGATCAGATTTTAAAAACCTTATCCCGAAAAAAAATCAAAGGGTCATTTTTCCTGACCGGAAACTTCCTAAGAAATCCTAAATTTGGAAATATTGTCAAACGCATGATTGCCGGTCATCATTACGTTGGACCTCATTCTGATCGCCATCTATTGTACGCTCCATGGGATAAGCGGGATTCAACGCTGGTTACACACAAACAATTTGATGACGATATAACCGCTAATTTAGAACAACTTAGTAAATTTGGAGTTCGTCCCGAAGTTGTGAAATATTTTCTGCCGCCTTATGAATGGAACAATCTTCAAATCACTAAATGGAGTGCCGATCGAAAGATGCAGTTAATTAATTTTACGCCCGGAGTCGGAACAAATGCGGATTATACAACCCCTGATTTGGCAAATTATAAATCATCGAAGGATTTGACGGAAAGATTGATGAAATTTGAATCCACAAATCCTGATCATCTTAACGGAGCAATCGTCTTAATTCACCTTGGAACACATACTGACCGGACAGATAAGTTTTATAATTCATTGGATCAGATCATTGAAAAATTATCAAAAAAAGGGTATACTTTTAAGGCGTTACCGTGAAATGAAGAATAATGGTCTATGATATTTGCAACTGGTGGTTAGCTACTTGCAGCCAGTTGCTAATAGCCAGCCGCCAACTGCTCTAAAATGAGAAACTTATTATTTAAAGAATTAAACAACAAATAAATAT
>Ga0209386_1000315_pt1 | contig 24879 bp, 30 predicted proteins | sample NGEPertwo_FD_184510 | JGI IMG/M metagenome (GOLD analysis project Ga0209386, IMG submission 184510) | Arctic peat soil microbial communities from the Barrow Environmental Observatory site, Barrow, Alaska, USA - NGEE Permafrost154B-two... | ecosystem: Environmental > Terrestrial > Soil > Wetlands...
TGGTGATGTTGGTATAGTATTTAGCCTAACATAAAGTCATTTTAAACAGGGTGAATGGGAAAAATATATTCAAAAATCAAAATTTGAGGTGTAAATTTGGACGAAACCTATAAAAACTGACAAAAAAGGATGAAAGACAGATATTATTGCAAATAATCAAAAACGAAAATCCCGAAAAAATCTTTTGGGTCGAAAAATATCAAAAAATCATCGACTCTATGGACAGACTCTAATTATATGTTGATAAACCGATAAGAAATCATCGTTGATAAGCGAGTAGAAAACGTATTGTTTTTCCTTTCGCGATTTTACAATGTTGTTATTTTTCAGAACCTGAAGATGCTGGGAGGCATTGGCAACGGAAAGATTTGTGGATTGAACAATACCTTCAACGCTCTTTTCACCTTGCGAAAGCATTTCGATAATTTCAAGTCGAAAAGGGTTTGATAATGCTTTAAGCAGTTTCGTTAGCCCATCATACATGGCATCTTTAAATTCTCGTCCTTCCATAAATAAACAATTATAGTTTGAGGAGCAAACATAGTAACTTAAATCAAGTATTCAATGTATTTATTGAATACTTGATTTAAAATTGAGAAATTGTATTGGAATTATCAGAAGTTTTTTCCAGTTTGACCGATTACTGACATCCGGATTAGTTTTAAATCAGTACTGTTCAGCTTATTTGCAGAATACCCGTCTATACTTCCAATTCCTATACTGCCAGGATTGGATGCACCGTAATTGCCATTTGGAAGCTCCGAACCAAATGAAAACAGATCAATGGTCTGATCTTTTAATCCTGAAAAGTTGACCAGTAATTCCGCTCTTGCTCCCTGAGCCAATAATAAGCGGGTTAATGAAACCGGAGCATCGAGCAACCCTCCGTCTGAAGCGATTTGATAAAACGGACGATTACCCTGAAATCCGATATTATAAGCTCGATTCGTTGAGCCATTTAATACCCTAAAGTGGACAAGCTATGCTGGCACCTGTAATATTGGATTGATGGTTCCATTTATTAAAATGGTATGATCATCAGCATTATTGACAATGAACTGATTGTTAGAATCAAATGCACGTGATTGAATGACAACTGGAAAATCATCAATTCCATAGTTTGCCTGATTTGAAACTTTTATCTTGGGCTACCAAAGCGTATGTGCAAATAGATACTTTATCATATTCTTCTTGCCAGATTCCTGCTTGGATGCCATTCGTTAAGAACACCTTGTGGATAATAATTTTTTGGCATAATTTATTTTTTGTTTTTATTAACAACTTTAACTACCAGCCAAACCAAAACAACAATCACAATTAGGCCAATAATCCAGCCATATCCGTAACCCATTCCCCAACCATTATTCATTCCGTTCATCATGATATTAGTTTTTAAATTTCGGGAATAATCCGATTGTTATTTCTTTTTCATTCGATTCATCTGCATGGAGGTGGTATCGTGCATCATTTGGCCTTTCTTCATCATTGTGGTATCAGGCATCATGCTCCCTTTGTGCATCATCTTTGTGTTATTCATCATGCCCCCTCCATTCATCAGGTTTGTGTCATGCATCATGGCTCCCTTTTTCATGGATGTTGAATCGTGCATCATTTTCATGTGATCATTTTTCATCATCATCATAGAGTCATTCATTTGTTGCATGGTGTCGTTTGACAATTCCTTTTTGACAACCAGTTTCATTCCACAGATGGGGCATTTACCAGGCTTATCTTTAATTATCTGAGTATGCATCGGGCAGGTGTATTTGACTGTTTGCACCGCAGCGGTTTTCTTTTGTGGTGTCTGGCCATAAACCTGAGAATCTGAAAAATTCAGTAGCATTAATCCAGCTACTAGGATGACAGAAAACAAAAATTTACTTTTCATGAATTTATTTTTTAAGAATTGAACTTAAAAAAACCGAACGATTTTCTGCCGTATTATAGTGATGCAATAGCCCGTTCCAGTTTTTCTTTTATTTTTTTTGCAATTCCGGCAAGGTCCGAATTTTCAATAGCCATCATCGAAGCAACCGGATCAACTGCTGCAACTTCTATTTCATTATTATTCAATTCCTGAACTATAACACTACAAGGAAGCATCGTTCCAATCTTATCTTCCTGCTGTATTGCTTTGTAGGCATATGCCGGATTACAGGCACCCAAAATTTTGTATTTTCGGAAATCGACATTCAGTTTTTCTTTCAGTTTTTCCTGAAGGTTAATTTCGGTGAGTATACCAAATCCTTCTTTTTTCAACGATTCGGTTATAAGCAGAACTGCCTGGTCAAAATCCGTACTGATTTTTTTGCTGATGTAATATTTCATGATTTCAATTTTTAATGTGTAAGTATTTATTTAAAATGATTGTCCGTTTTTTTACCTAAATGCTTTGCTTGTCAGTCAATAATTGTCATTCATAGTCATTTGGTTGTCATTTTTCATTTCAAGGCAGAACTTAATGACAATCAAATGACATCTTGATAACCTTAGGTACATTTTACTGATATTCAATTTATTTTACCTGTGCCAGATGCATGTTGCAAACCGGACAGATGCCGGGAGAATCATAGGTTTTGTCCCCTTCACATTTCATCGGGCATTGGTATCCTTTTCCCGAATTGGCACTGTTGTCGTCATGATGCTGATGACTACTTCCACCGCAACATGAATGATTTTCACTTCTTTGATCGGTTCCACCGATTACTTCATTTGAAATTTTCATGATAATTTTTTTTAATAGTTTAATATTATCTGAATTATACCTCAAGGATGTTACACAATTTCTAGAATCGTTTATGTGATATTCAGGTTATCATACTACGTCGAATGATTTTCTATTTGGTTGTTTGATTCATTCCTTCCATATGATTCATACCCTTTGTGCTCATGTTTCCACTCCCGTTTTTATGTAACATATCCATCATCCTCGGATTATTCATTATGCTTGAATACATTGAGTTCATCATTGCTGTGTCTCGATAACATGTTTCAAACATCCCATTCATCATGCTTTGCATCATAGAAGGATTGTTTTGCATCATTTTCATCATAGATCTCTGATTTAGCATCATCATTGTACTGTTTTCACTATTCATCATAGTTTCCATCATTTCTACAGACAGAATACTGTCGTTCGCAATGTTGTTCATGATAGCTGTTTTTGTTTCCTGATTTGCTAGAATTTTATTGACATCATTATTGGGTTGACATGATGCGAACAGAGCAACTATAGCAATAAATAAGGTGATTTTTTGTAATGTTTTCATAATTGTAATTTTTAAATTGTGTGAAAATTTGATTAACAAAGGTTGCTTTTATGAGTACGGAAAGTGTTACGTTTTTTTAGAAGATATTTATATAATTCACACATTTCCAGATGTTTTTAAATGTCTGATCTTTGTTTTTGCCCATCAGACTAACTTTATCCACAACAGCATCCTGACTTACCCTCCGGTTTGGAACCGGCAGGCGTGGACAGAAACTTTTGCCGGCAAATGTCTCCACAGAAATAGTACATCTTTCCATCGCGTTCGGCTTGGATGGCGGTTGCCTAGTCTACTATCATTCCGCAGATGGGGTCTTTGGTCACTAATTTCGAATCTTTCATAATATGATTTTTTGTTGTAAATATTACTTTTTGATTTTGATTGTCAGGTTTCTCCGGTTAATTAGAAATTCCTGTAAGCGTTCTTTGAAAATTGATTATTTTTTTGAACCGGGTTTAGGCTTGGCCTTAACAACTTGTTGATGCCCGGATTTTGCTTTAGGTTTGGATTTGGCCTTGATATCAGGCTTTGACTTAACCTTGACTGCAATCTTAGTCGCGACATGGTCTTTATGCTCTGGATCAACCTTTACTTCAGTTTTGACTTCAGGTTTCTGCCCGACCTTGGATTCAGATTCCTGAAGCTCCGGCTCCGTTTCATCCATGTTCTGTACTGCAGAAACGTCGCCGCGTCCCAGCTTTTCATATAATTCATGTACCCGGGTGACGAGTTCCAGCGTCGAATCTGAAGTTTTATCCGCACTTGTTTCAGGCTTGGATTCGGCTTTGACTTTAGGTTCGCTTTTAGTTATTGGATGAGCTTCAGCTTTGGTTTCCGGTTTCGGAATTTCCTGCTCCGTTTTCTCCATATCCATTACTGCACGAACATCCTCACGTCCCAGTTCTTCGTAAAATTCCTGAACCCGTTTAACGATTTCAGGACTCACCGAGGAAGGGATTTTGACATTTTCTTCTGGCTTGTTTCCTCCTTTAGTTTCAGTTTCATCTTTTGCTTCAGGCTTTGTCTCATCGGTTACTGAAGGCATCGGCTCGTCTTTGCTTTCTGCTTGAGATTCAGATTTTGCTTCAGGTTTGGACTCATCCTTTGCTTCAGGCTGAGATTCAACCTTAGTATTAGCCTCATCTTTTACTTCCGGCTGAGATTCATCTTTTGCTTCAGTCATTGGCTCGTCGTTGCCTTCAGATTTTGACTCATCTTTTGTTTCAGGCTGAGAATCGTCCTTGGCTTCAGTCTTATTCTCATCTTTGACTTCTTTTTGAGGTTCAGCTTTGGAATCCGGTTTAGGCTCTTCTTTTAGTCGCAACATGCTCGCATTGACAGCTACGATCACCGTGCTAACGGACATCAGGGCCGCACCAATTGCAGGAGTGAGCAGTATGTGCCAGGCATAAAGTACGCCGGCGGCAAGTGGCAATGCCACAATATTGTATCCTGTAGCCCAAATCAGGTTTTGAATCATTTTGCGATGGGTAGCTTTTCCAAACAGAATCAGGTTCACAATATCCTTTGGATTACTGTTTACCAGCACAATGCCTGCCGTTTCAGCTGCAATATCACTTCCTGAACCTACCGCAATGCCAACATCGGCCTGCGCCAGTGCCGGCGCGTCATTTACGCCATCGCCCGTCATGGCTACAAATTCGCCTTTGCCTTGAAGTTCTTTTATCTTATCTAATTTCTGATCGGGTAATACTTCGGCAATAAAACTATCCAACCCCAATTTGTCGCTGACACTTTTTGCTACTTTACTGTTATCGCCTGTAAGCAAAATTGATTTGATATGGTTTTCTTTTAGAGTTTTGATAGCTTCGGCTGATTCCGCTCGTAGCTCATCAGACAAAGCAATGTAACCTGCCAGTTCATTATTGATGATTACAAATACAACCGTTTCGGTATCATCGGCTTTGAAGTCTTCGGGAACGGCAATTTTATTTTCTTTCAAATAGCCGGGACTGACAACCAGTACCTTTTTACCTTCCACGGTGGCTTCAATACCTTTCCCGGTGATGGCTTTAAAGTTTTCTATTGAAGGAATATCGACCGATAAGTCTTTTGCTTTCAGAAGAATACCTGTTGCAATAGGATGCTCTGATTGTTGCTCCAATGCAGAAGCAATGCGAATGATTTCATCTTCAGTAAGTTCTTTTTTCAGGGAAACGATTTTTGATACTTCAAATTTTCCAACAGTAAGCGTACCCGTTTTGTCGAATACGATGGTTGTGATTTTTCTTGAATTTTCAAATGCGATTCTGTTCTTGATCAGCAATCCGTTTTTTGCCGATATGGCTGTTGATTTTGCAACGACTAAAGGCACTGCCAATCCTAAAGCATGAGGACAGCAAATAACTACCACGGTAATCATTCTTTCTAGTGCAAAGGCTAATGTTTGTCCTGTCAAATACCAATACAAAAACGTTGAAATACCTGCAACTATTGCAATAATGGTTAACCATTTGGCAGCAGTGTCGGCCAGTAACTGGGTTTTGGATTTTGACTTTTGAGCATCATCAACCAACTTCACCAGTTGTGAGATGTAAGAATCTTTTGAGGCATGAGATACGGTCACTTTAATCGATCCATTCCCGTTAATTGAACCGGCAATTACTTTTTGACCTTTTATTTTCTTAACGGGTGTCGATTCTCCGGTAATCATGGATTCATTCAGGTAGCTTTCCCCTTCCAGGATTATTCCGTCGGCAGCAACTTTTTCACCTGGCTTGACAAGAATGATATCGTTCTCTTTCAGCGTTTCAGTCTTTACATCATGCACCATATCCGGCATTACCATGTGCGCATCGGCTGGCATCATCTGTACCAGTAATTCTAATTCTTTTGATGCCCCTGCAACAGATTTCATTTCAATCCAATGTCCCAAAAGCATGATCAGGATCAATGTTGCCAGTTCCCAGAAGAAATCCATACCCTCCAACCCAAAAACAACGGCAGCACTGTAGGTATAAGCTGATGTTATGGCAAAGCCAATTAAAAACATCATGCCTGGAGTCTTTGTTTTTATTTCAGTAATCAAACCCTTAAAAAAGGGCCAGCCACCGTAAAAAAACACCGCGGTTGATAAGGCAAGTAAAATATATTTGGAACCAGTAAACTGCCAATCGACACCCATGAATTTCTGTATCATGGTTGACAACAGTACGATGGGAACCGACAGAATCAGCACCACGTAAAACCGCTTTTTAAAATCAGCAATCATCATGGCATGATGATTATGCCCTTCCATTCCCATTGACGGGTTGTCTCCGTGTTTCATGGAGCCGTGGTCCATTTTTGAATGATCCATTTTTGCAGGCTCATCGGGTTGTTTTGGATGTTCCATTTTTGATTTATGAATTATAATTCTTCCCTGACTTCGCCACAAGTTGGCATTTTACTTCCCAAATATGGATTTTGAACAGTTTTACTGTCGCTGATCCAGTAGGCACCCTTACCGTCAAAAGCCATTGGGCAGAAGATGGCAAATAAATTTCCTTGTTTCAACCCGAAACTTTTAATGGTACAATACATGATTTCAGAAATGTGGCTGAAATAGGAGCGTTTATTATCCAGTCCTTTAATTTGTTGCATTTCTTTCAGCTTTGTTTCATATACTTTCTGATGATTCTGCCATGCTTCAAGTCCTTCGCCTTCCAATTTGGTTGGAACAACAGCGGCTACTTTTTCAGCCATTAACCTGATGGCTTTTTCCGTGGCTTGTTCATCATCCTTTGCGAATGCATCCTTTAATTGCAGATAGGCATCGATGACCTGTTCCATCTCAGTTTTGGTAGCAGCTACCAACTGGTAAGGATGTTCGAGGATAACAATATCCTTGTGAGAAAAATTCTCTGCCAGGCTATTGTGCTGCTGATCCATATCCGTTGTATTTCCCGCCGGATTTTGATTTGCCATTGTCCCATGTTCGGCAGGCATTTCACTTTGTTTATTTGTTTTTTGCTGGTTATTTCCACCGCAAGCTGATATCAGGAAAATAACAGAAAGTGTTCCTATTTGTAAAAATCGTTTTTTAGAATTCATGATTTCAAATTTTAAATAACTAATATTCCTTCTTCGTCATTCCTGACTTTATACACCTTATCAACCGGTGAAACGATTATCATTCCGTCTCCATGGTAGCCGGTACGTCCATTATCGCGAATCAGGGAAACAATTTTTTCCACATGTTCGTCGCTGATCAGAATTTCAATTTTAATTACCCGATAAGCCGCGGCAAATGGGTATTTCGAACTAATGTGTTCTTTTTCGTGATCGGAATATTGTCCTGTTCCTTCACATTCAACAAAGGTCATGCAGCAAAATCCTGCCTTTCTCAACGAATGGAATACGTCTTCCACTTTTCGGTGTCTGATAAATGCTTTTATAAGTTTCATAGCTTATAATTTTGTGTTATAAAATTTCTGATTCATACTCAGTTTTTTAATCCTTTTTATTTTCAGGACAATCCACCAAGTCTTTCAACTCACATTTTGAGCAAGCTTCATTCTTGTCTGAAGTGCCATCATCAAGGGCACAGGAGTGTGCTTTAAATTCAGCATCTTTATAAAAAAGAAGTTTCACTCCCAAACCCAGCATGGCGATGGCGACTAAAATGACCGTAATAATTATCGTATTGAATATCATGACCGGTTATTTATTTCCTTGTGCCCTGAAATTTTCTGTAATTGGTTGAAGTACCATCCATCATTTTGAAACTATAGCTAAAGGTGCCATTCTGCATGTCAAATCCTCCGAAATGATTATCTCCAACCTGGTGTTCTCCATTCATATGCTGGCCCCATTCTGTTGAATTATTTCCCATCATACCGCCTCCCATCATGGATCCTTCTCCCATCATGTGACCGTACTCATGGTCAAAATCCTGACCATCAAGGCAAACCATCAGGCTATCTCCATTTTGGTAGGTGTTAAGAATAAAAGTTGAATCCATATCATCCCCAAAACAATGAACATTTATCTGTCCATTACTTACCAGTTTCACGATAGCTGTGTCCATCACGTTTCCGGTAGTTGTTGTTGTTGCATTTTTAAGCGTTGATGTAGTTGTGAAACTACCAATATAAGTACCTTCAACACTCTGATTTACTACTTTTTCATCTTTATTGCAGGCGCTAAATATGAAAGTTCCGGCAAATGCAAACAGTACTACTTTAAAATAATTTTTCGTTTTCATAATTTCTAATTTTTTAATTTTTAATGATTTGATATATATTAGCTTTCGGATGTTATTCTGTTTTTCGATAAAAACCATTTTTCTCCGGCATATATTAAGATCATCATCACCAAAGAAACGATGACAACAAGTATATCTGAAGTAACTTTAACCCATAAAAATGTAATTAGTACTGTAAGGTCAAGAACTATCGCCGTGATTACAATGGCAACATTGGGATTGATTTCTTTTCTCAAATGCTTTAACACGCCCCAATGAATAGCGATATCCATCACCAGATAGAAGATTGCGCCCAAGGATGCAATTCGGCTGAGGTCGAAAAAGATGGTTAAAACAATGGCAATTACCGCGGTGTAAACCAGCATGTGTTGTTGAATGTTTCCAGGCATACCAAAGTGACCACCAGGGATCAATTTCATTTCGGTGAGCATGGCGGTCATCCGGGATACAGCAAAAATACTGGCAATTATTCCTGATATGGTGGCAAAAATGGCGATCCCCACAGTAAACCAAAGCCCATACTTACCAAAGGCTGGTTTTGCTGCTTCAGCGAGTGAATAGTCCCGAGCCTCGACAATTTCAGCTATTGAAAGATTGGTGGTAACCGCAAAAGCCACAAGTAAATAAACCACTGTACAAATAATCAGTGAAATGATGATAGCCCTGCTCACATTTTTATGTGGTTTTTTTATTTCACCCCCACTGTTGGTAATGGTGGTGAAGCCTTTATAGGCCAAAATGGATAGAGCCAGAGCGCCAATTAAGCTCACCATTGATTTATCAGGAACGGATGAAGGAATGGCTTTTTCAAAATTAAATCCGGCTACCCACAATCCGACTATTGCAAAAATGGCAATACCACCAATTTTTATGATGGCCATGGCAAGTGAAGATTTTTCAATGAATTTATTACCTGAGATATTGACGATAAATGCACCAACAATCAGTATTACTCCCAGAATGGGCACCCAAATACTATTTTTGGCAACATCAAAAAGTTGTAAGGTATAGGTTCCAAAAGTCCGGGCTACCAGGCTCTCGTTAATTACCATAGAAAATGCCATGAGAAGTGCAGCAAAAGCCATAAAAGCTCCTTTACCGTATGCCTGTTTCAAATACATTGCAATACCACCTGCTGAAGGATAGGCATTGGACAGTTTTATGTAGGAGTATGCACTGAATCCTGAAATAATTGCTCCCACAAGAAACGCCAAAGGAAATAAGCTGCCTGCCATTTCAGCTACCTGTCCGAGTATGGCAAAAATGCCTGCTCCGATCATAACACCAGTGCCCAGAGAAACTGCCCCTGTTAGTGTAAGACTATTTTTTTTGTATTCACTCATTTGCTTAAACAATTATAAGTTAAGTCTTTTCGGCGTTCGGCAAATTCCTCTTTTCCGATTTCGCCCTTGGCATATCTTTCATTCAAAATGTCGAGTGCCGATTTTGTTGGCAGATTCGACTTTCCCTTATTACTTTTTCACTATCAAGCTCATTCCGCACTTTGGGCATTTGCCGGGTTTATCCGATCTTACCTCAGGATGCATGGAGCAGGTGTAGATAATCCCTGCGTCTTTTTTTTCGCTTTTTGAATTTTTCATTTTTTGAATTTTTTATGATTTTTAAAAATTGATGTTAATAAATTGGCTAATAGCATCATCCGTTAGTTTACGGATCACGTATCCAGACAAAAGAATCCATAGCAGAAAAGGTTGAATAACCTTTCAAACTATAAGATCTGGGGATTTACATCAAATCAGGAAAAGACAAATTTTGGGCAAGCTTACAGCATGTATCAGAAAATTTGTAGGTGGACTGACACCCGTGCTGGTAAGATTTAAAGTGGTAAGTGAATTAAGTTCAATACTTACAGGTACAATGTAAACCTGAAGAATATATTGTGCAAATGCCGTAAAGTTGGTAAACGAAGGAGTGTAATCGTGATTGACAGCTAAAATTGAAACCCTGTTGTCACAACAAGGCTCTTCAAAATGATTTCCCGGAGAAGAACATTTATCATCACAGCCTTCCATACCACATGAAGCCAGTTCTCCGGTAACGGAAACCTTTTCAAAAATTGCATCTGCACTGCCACAATGATGTGTTGCAATGGTGATATGCACCACTGAAAGTAGGATGAGAAATGCAAATAATATGGAAAAGAGTTTTTTCATCTATTAGCAAAGGTGGTTCTTTTAATTCCGTGAATCGTTACACAATTCCCGAATATATTTGTATAATTCACACATTTTTAGAGTTGTAACGATTGACTTAACAAACTGATCCGATAAATTGAATTACTTCCCAAAATTTCTGGGAGAGCAATGTGTTGAATACATTGCGTTGAAATTACTTCTCCTTAGCCAAATGACCGAAGGAGAAGTAACTAGCGATTTATATGTCATCGACTTTATGAGTAGCCTTTATCGATTATTGGTGCTTTTGCTCCATCGGTTTCATTGGGGCCTTCAGATCGGAACGGTCATATTTGCAACATGATGGAAGTTCATTGTAAGCTTCGTCAGTTGCTTAAGATGCATTTGTGTCATGTCCAACTTTTGTAATTGCAACCTGTACGCTTTCCAAATTGGTTTTCGCGTCATTAAAGGTTACATTCATCTCTTTCGTTTCTTTGTTCCAATCTGCTTTTGAAACACCCTCTAATGATAAAGCGGCCATTTCAATGCGCTTTTCGCACATTTCACATTTCCCGTTTACTAGAAATTTTGCGGATTTGTTTTTTGCAAAGAAACTTCCGGCACCCATCATCATCAGGATAGCCAGCATAAATACTTTTGTTTTCATTTTAATTAATTTTAAAGATTAAAAAACTATTGTTTACTATCGCAGCATGAACCAGCTTTCTCACTTTTCTTTGAAATTATTTCGCTTGAGCCATGCATGTTTTTTTTCCTGCTTGCATCCCTTTTGTATTGACAACATCAGGGAAGTTCATTATACCCAGAATCACTTGCACTAAACATCTCATTATCATGACCTGCCATAACAATTGAAGTCAGGATTATTTGCTTAGTTGTACTTTTGTCTTCATAATTTACAGTCAGGTTCTTGGTTGATTTATCCCAACTTGCTAACATAACACCTTCAATAGTTTTTGTCGCGGTTTCTATGCGATTTTTACACATGTCGCATTTCCCGTTAACTTTAAACTTTTCGGTTTTACTTGCCGCAAGTATGGTCAGTGAAAAGACCAGAAAAGTCAAAATTGAAATAATTGATTTTGTTTTCATTTGGTAGTTTTACTTTTGATTAATAAAATGTTTAAAATCTCCTTCCGACTCAAAATATCTCACTTTTCCTTTTGATTTATCATAATGAATATCCGCTATTATACCTAACGAATGATTTTTTTTATCTTTGATTTGACAAAAACGACAGCAATGAATCTACTGAATTTCAATGAAATATATCCGAATGAAGAAAGCTGCAAGCTTAAATTTAAGGAGATGCGGGATAAGCAAGGTGTCGTTTGTTCTCACTGCGGATGTAAGGAACATTATTAGGAAGGGAGACAAGTGGGTATATGAATGTAAAAAATGCAGTTTTCGCACCACTCTTCGGAGCGGAACGGTTATGCATGGCTCAAAACTACCATTCCGCTATTGGTTTATCGCAATGCACCTATTGACATCGACAAAGAAGAGCTTTTCAGCCAGGGAGATTCAGAGACAGCTTTCTCACAAGCGGTACCAACCGATTTGGGGTATGCTCCATAAATTGCGTCAAGCAATGGGAAAAAGGGACGAACTATACCAACTCGGTGGATCAATTGAATTAGACGAGGGTTTCTTTTCTACGGAGGTGGCAGACTAGGAGAAAGATAAGCCATTAAAGCGAGGCCGAGGCAGTCAGAAGAAAACAAAAGTTTTGGTGATGGCAGAGAGTAAAGCAATGAAATACCTCGCAGCAGAACTGACGAGGTATCAAAAAAGCTAGCGCACTAGGCGAAAGCGGAACCGACCCAAGGGTCGGGGTATTAAACCAAAAAGAGAATAAAAATGGGGAACCACGGAAAGTTAGGTTCATAAAAATGCAGGTAATAGCTGACCTTAAGGCTTATACGATAACATCAATCGTAAAAAAAGATGTATCAGTCGATTCTGAGCTAATAACGGATCATTCAACTTCTTACGTAAAACTGAAAGATGTCGTTGACAAACATGATGCACAAGTGATACCCAAAGAAAAAATTAGATCAGTTTTGCCTTGGGTACATATTGCAATTACAATGCAAAACGGATGTTGTTGGATATACATCACGATATTAAGCCTGAACATTTGCAGAACTACCTCAATGAATTTTGCTACAACTTCAATCGAAGATATTTCGGCGAAGCTTTATTCGACAGACTGCTCGTTGCTTCAATATCGTATAAAAATCAGTTTAGGTACAGTTAAGGATATTCATTAAAATTAAACAGGAAGAAATGGGGTAAAATGGAGCAGGTCTTTAGTCCTAAATCTATTTGGGTTAACTACCAGAGAGGAAATATAGAAATACAGAAAAGGGCCATGCAACAATAGCAGGGAAATAAAACTAGCCGACAAAAGTGGAAAGTGTGTGAACAATTCATTGGAAGAAAGGCCATACACTCCGGTATAAAGGCCAAGATAAGCCAACCAGAAAATAAGTATTTTATCGTGTACAGCCTTTGATCTTTTCTGAAAGATTAAAACAGAAAAAAAAAAGGCATTGAAAGCTGCAATTAAAAAGAAATATTTCATGGTTCAGAGAAGGAGAAATTTTCACCATCAAAACAAAGGATATTTTTAGACTAAAACAACCACCTTTTCCCCGGTAAACAAGAGGCCATTAACCAATCTCAGAGGGTCTGTTTAGCCGCTTCGATTGTTCTTTCGAGTACTGCCCTAGCCCATACAAACTTAGCTTTCATCAAATTAAATTCGGGGCCATCCTCTGCAAATCTTGCTGTTCCGCTAATCAGGAAGCCTGCTCCCTTGTAATTTAACCCCTGAACTTCGCGATTTCCAATGGTTAGTTTAACCAACTGATTTTCTCCTATATTTTTTTCTGTTTTGTTCATTCCTCCTGCGGGAATTAACATTCTCCCATCTGGCGTAACATTGACATAGCTATTCCATGTATTTACAACATGAGGTCCATCTATACCCTGAGTTACAATAGCAACTTCCCCATCGGCAGGATGTGCCAAAATTTCCAGTAATTTTTCGTTCAACATTTTATATCTCCTTTTAATTAGTTAATACTCATTAAAATGTTGTCTGTTGTATCGTTTCTCAGACAACTAAAGCCGAGCCTCCCTGAATTATTTGTTTAATATCCGCCTGCCAATCCGACCTAGACAGAGTACTGCCCGCTTCCCAAAATCGCATCCTCTAGTCACTGTTAAAGAAAATCCTGCGTCGGGATTCTAGGACCAATAAGCCCTACCTAATATGCAATCGAAACAAAATAGGCTCAACATTAAATTTGTTAACATATTCAATCAAGTCAGGGTCAAAATTACGAAATGGCATTTCAAATACAATAAAAATATTTTGGAAATAGAATCATTCTAGTTCTGTAATATTCCGGATCATTCATAAATTACCTTAGTGCCTTAACTGCTGGAACCACGAGGCAAAGCACGCTAAATTCCTTAGGTTAAACCTTTATTCCTCCATGTGCAAAACTCAGATAGTGCGGAAAGAAATAGATAAGCCAATATAAATATCTCACTAAAGGATATAAAGATCTTTTAATAATTTTAGCTTTGTGAAAAGCAAAAGAAAACAAACCGACAATGTTTGAACAATTAACTTTTACACAATAAGAGTTTTAGCTTGCACCCTATAACGGTAATTTTAAAATACTGCAAACAGATAAATAATTTACATAAAGACCTGAAAAATGAAGCATTCCAATATTTTTTTGCAGGGTATATCAATATCCATTTCATTGAAGCCCACATTGGATGAAGAATATATTCTACCAGTTATAACAAAACACGAACAATGATTATTCATTATTTTTTCGCTGGCATTCACAATTGCGATAATTGTCGGTTTAATCGCCAAATTATTGGCCTTCTAATTTTAGAACAATGAAAATTTAATACCTGTTGAAACTTATGTATCTGGAAACAACATCCCTTATAGAAATTAAAGAAGAAGCGACAGCAACCGCATTATATGATTATTACCTGGTTTGTTTGAGCCGCCAGTTAAGCCTTTTGGGAAGAAAGGAGGTCCTCAACGGACGGGCACATTTTGGAATATTTGGAGACGGGAAAGAACTTGCCCAGGTTGCCTTTGCCAAAACATTCCGAAAAGGCGACTGGCGATCAGGGTACTACCGTGACCAAACATTTATGCTGGCGCTGGATTTACTGCAACCTGAAGAGTTCTTTGCCATGATGTATGGTGATACAGATGCAGGCTTCAATCCATCAACCGGTGGACGAAATTTCAATAATCATTTCAGTACTGCAAATATAAATTCCGAAGGTCAGATTCAAAACCTGATGGAGCAATTCAATTCTGCTTCAGATGTTTCACCAACTGCAGGACAAATGCCCAAGTTGCTGGGGCTTGCCCAGGCCTCAAAAATGATACGGCAAAACCCCGAATTGAAAAGACACCTACGGAACAATGTCGATGGAAATGAAGTGGCTTTTGGCTCTATTGGCGATGCCAGTACATCCGAAGGAATGTTTTTTGAAACAATTAATGCCGCTGCGGTTATGCAGGTTCCTTTGGCTGTGGCTGTTTACGATGATGGTTTTGGAATTAGTGTGCCGATTGAACTGCAAACAACAAAATCCAGCATATCAAAAGCATTAAAAGGCTTTGAAAACGATAATGGATACAACGGAATTTCAATTTATACCTGCAAAGGTTGGGATTACTCTAGGTTACTACAAACCTTTTCTGAAGGCATTGAACACTGCCGCCAAACCCAAAATCCAGTATTATTTCACATTCAGGAATTAACCCAACCCACAGGTCATTCCACTTCCGGATCGCATGAGCATTATAAAACGAAAGAGCGACTTGAATGGGAAAACGAGTTTGATTGCCTGAACCAGTTTCGAAAGTGGTTACTAGAAACCGGAAAATCTGATCAGGATACACTTTTTGAAATTGAAAACAGAGCTGCCAAAACAGCACAAAACGCCCGGAATAAGGCATGGAAAAATTACACAAGTAGTTATTCGGTGGAAATAAAATCACTGACCCACATTGTTGATCAGATAAATGTGAAATCATCGGGAAAATTTAATTATACGGATGAACTTGAATCCCTTAAAGTCAAGGTATTCCTAACAAGACGTTCTTTTTACAGTTTTGCCAAACGGATACTTTTTGAAATGCACGGGGCAAATGGCCTTACTGACGAACGAAATGAACTTATGGAATGGTCCGCAAAATTTGGTGAACAAAACAGTAAATTCTATAATACCAACCTTTACAGGGAAGGCAAAGATTCAGCACTTCAGGTACAAGGTATTTCTGCCAAATATCCAGCTGACCCACCACAGGTAAACGGATCACAGATTCTTAATCAAAACTTTGATGCACTGTTCGAAAAATACCCAAACTTAATCACTTTTGGAGAGGACACCGGAAAACTAGGCGATGTAAACCAGGGAATGAAAGGCATGCAGAACAAATATGGATCTGATCGGGTTTTTGATACAGGAATACGTGAAACGACCATAATCGGACAAGGAATCGGATTGGCTCTGAGAGGGTTCCGCCCGATCGCGTAGATTCAATACCTCGATTATTTAATCTACGCGCAGTCAACCCTAAGCGACGATCTGGCCAGTATGCAATACCGCTCTTTAGGCAAACAGGCAGCACCGCTTATCATTCGAACCAGGGGACATCAATTGCAGGGGATCTGGCATGCAGGTTCACCCATACAACTCATTCTGGGTTCGCTCCGGGGAATTTATCTTTGTGTTCCGCGAAATATGACTCAAGCTGCCGGATTCTACAATACCCTGCTCGAAGCAAATGATCCTGCCCTGGTGATTGAACCATTGAAAGGATATAATCTGAAGGAACCACTGCCATCAAACATGGGAGAATATAGAGTACCGCTGGGTGTTCCCGAAATCGTTCATGAAGGAACTGATATAACCGCTGTAACATACGGATGGAACGTTCATCATGTGCTAAAAGCGGCTCATCTCCTGAAGGAAATCAAAAATATTTCAGTTGAAGTTATCGATGTCCAAACATTATTGCCATTCGATGTGAATCACCTGATTCTCGAATCGGTAAAAAAGACAAATAAAGTGATTTTTATTGACGAGGATGTTCCAGGTGGTGGCACTGCATACATGATGCAAAAAGTATTGCAGGAGCAGCAGGTATTCAATTATCTGGAAACTTCCCCCCGAACATTGTCTGCCATGGAACATCGTCCGGCTTACGGAATAGACGGGGAATATTTCACCAAACCGAATGTAGAATTGATTTTCGAAAACATCTATCAAATGATGCACGAGGTGAATATTGAAGGTTATCCAATGCTATAACCATTAGTTTCGTTAATGAAACCGAAATTATAAATGAAGAAAAGACTGGAAAAAGCCACTATACAAAGCAACTTAAGTCATTAAAGAAACATCAGTATGGTATGGTCTTAATCGGAAGGTTGCGCTACCGATTAAGAAAATCCTCATCATCTTCCATTTCCGAAAGCATACACGGTGAAGAAAAATAAGGACGTGTTGGTTCCATATAGGTTTTAACGGTTATTTTCATGTTTAAGTCCTGTTCTGTCTTTAACCCGTTTTTATCAGTTTCAGGTTTTTTCGGATTAGTTGTCTCTACGATTTTAGATTTACTTTTTTCTTTTTTTTTCAAGAAATGACTTATCTGAATTTTGAAAACTCTTCCGTTAGCTCTGTTTATTTTGGCTGAACTTGAATACTTTAAAAAGATAATAAAACGCGGGAAATATGAGTAAAATACCTGCAACTAAAGCATAGACAAGCAAGGACATGGTTCTTTCGGGAGCCTGACTGCTTTGTATCGTCAGCGCTGAACCGTCAGCCAGATAAATCATGACCGGAAATTGAATTGCAAACCACCCGGTTAAGATGCAAGCTGTTTGCACACCGGCAAGAAACCTTGTCCGCAAATTATTCCGGCGTTTGATTCCCACCCATAAAAACGGAATGATCGCAGTTGCTACAAGCACGCACCCAATAGCAACAAATGAGTGAGTAAACCGGCTAAAGAAATTTAAATCGTACATTTCTGACACGAGAAAAACGCTCAATCCGGAAATTACCAACAGAACAAAAAAGGTACGTGATGTTTTGGCAAATGTCTGATACGATTTATCATCACGGGCTTCGCCCAGCAGATAAACAGCGGCCAACCAGCCAAATAATATGGTCAGAAAAATCCCGGTTGTAAAACAAAACAGATTTAACCAGGGTGCGATAAAAATTTCATAAAAAGTTCCGTCAACCTGAACCGGAATTTTCCCCAACATAATAGCGCCCAGCGTTACGCCCAGAAAGAAAGGAGTCAACAAACTAGATATTCGGAATAATTGCGTGTAATATTTGTTTGTGTTATCCTCCACGGTGTCGTAATACCGAAAAGTAAAAGCCGTTCCCCTGAAGATAATTCCAAGCAGAATAATAAACAGAGGAATATGTAAATAAGTCGTAAAGGTGGTATAAACAAGTGGAAATCCATTAAACAAAATCACAACCGCCAAGATGAGCCAAATGTGATTTGCTTCCCAAACCGGGGCAATAGCTTTCGAGATCGTATCAATGCCTCTTTTTCCGGTAACCAATTCTATAATTCCGGCTCCAAAATCGGCCCCGCCAAGCAGCACGTAAAACAAAACTGCCACACCTAAAACCAAGATGATAAATTCAGTCATGAGCATTGATATTTTGAGAATTCGTATGAACGGCCAAAATCTGTCGGCGCATCAGTAAAAAAACAAGGAAAGTCAGCGCCAGATAAATCAGTGTGATCATATAAAAAGGATATTGCACTCCCGGCATAGGTGTCACAGCGTCTTTGGTTTTCATGATTCCATAGATAATCCAGGGTTGGCGGCCTACTTCAGTTACAATCCAACCCGCTTCCACTGCAATAAAACCAACCGGAGTCAACCAAACCAGCAACTTAAGCCACCACCGTTTATTCAGATTCTCTTTCCATTTGAAACTGAAAATCAGAAACAGAATACCCGCTCCCATCATCAGCATTCCCATAAAAACCATGATTTGAAAAGAAAAATGCACGATGGCTACCGGAGGCCAATTTTCTTTACTGGTTTTATCCAATCCTTCCACTTCGGCGTTTGGATCTCCATGAGCCAAAAAACTCAGCAAGTGTGGAATATGAATACCGTATTTGACTTCCTCTTTTTCCTCATCAGGAATTCCGCCAATAACCAATGATGCGGGCTCTGAGGTTTTGAACAGGGATTCCATGGCAGCTAATTTAGCCGGCTGAAGTTTCGCTACATTTTTGGCTGAAATATCGCCGCTCAGGGGCTGCAAAATTGCGGCAACCGCTCCAAATGCAAGCGCAATCCGGATTGCGCTCCGGTGAAATTCATTCCCTTTGTGACGAAGCAGCATAAAGGCATGTATACCGGCCACTGCAAAACTGGTGGATGCAAATGCTGCAATAGTCATATGCAGCGCCTGCTGAAACCATGCCTTGTTAAACATGGCTTTCACCGGATCAATGTTGATTGCCTGGCCATTCACCCAATCAAAGCCTGAAGGACTGTTCATCCATGCATTAGCAGCTATCACAAAAATACCCGACACCACGCCTGCAATTCCAACTAAAAGACCTGAGATCAGATGCACACGTTTATTTACCCGATCCCGACCATAAAGAAATACCCCTAAAGCAATTGCTTCAAGGAAAAAAGCCGTTCCCTCCCAAGAAAATGGCATCCCAATTATGGCACCCGCATATTCCATGAATTTTGGCCACAGCAGCCCAAGCTCAAACGACAGAACCGTACCTGAAACTGCTCCGACTGCAAAGAAAATGGCAACTCCCCTGGCCCATGCTTTCGACAGATCCATATAAAACTTTCTGCCGGTTTTTATCCATTTTAGTTCGGCTACAAACATTAGCCAGGGCATAGTCATTCCGATACACGCAAATACAATGTGAAACACAAAAGAAACGGTCATTTGCAACCTCGCAGCAAGAAAATTATCCATCACGTATTAATCTTTTCTATTTGTTTTTAACTAAACACTTTATAATTCATGCTTGAATTATCCCGATATCAGACTTAATAAACAAAGTTTGAAGAATGAATCACTTAATAAACATGTGCTTTCAGTCTATCTTAATCTTTTCTTCCATTTCGTTTTTGCGGTGGCACAATCTTTATTGTTACTTTGTGTTTTTATGGTATGAGAAAAAGAATGGCCATTAACATCAATCTCTGAATAAGACAAGATTGTGTCACCATAATGAGCTTCTGCAATAAAGCGCCCATCTATATAACTTAAATCATAATTGTCTGTAATATCTTTTGGGATAGACTCTATCATCCATTGCAAATACCTGATATTGTTTACATGCAGATTCGTATCAACATCGAATCGATTTATTCTAAATTCGCTGGCATATTTTCCTGAATCAATTGCCTCAATTTTCTTCGAAATATCGTGATTTATACATTCTTCATGATAGCTTCCCCAATTATCTTTTATATCATCGAATATTTGAATAGGTCTTCTCCTGTTAATATCAAAGAATACCCACAGTCCTTTGGCTCTTCCAATAATGTTTCCTTGTTCATTATAAATAAGATTTTCTCTTATTCCTTTAATTGTGGAATAGCTTGACAACCATGTTCTAATGATAATTTTTTCTTTGTATTTAGGATAGAGATCCATTTCCATCACCCCGGAAAGTAAGACCCATCCGATATTTTGAGCTTCAAGTTCATACAAACCGTGATTTATTGAATAACAATGATCAGCAGCAGTTTCTTCAAGTAAAGTTAAAATGGTTGTAGATGAAGCCTCCCCGAATTTGTTCATTTCAAAATACCTAAGCTCAAATTGCTTATCAAAATAATTTTGCATGTCTGGTCATATTAATCCATATTTATTAATTCGATTAAAGCACAAGGCTTAACCATATACCAAACTATTACAACAGATAACCCTCCCTGACAGTTTTGGCAGCCGCGACCATTTTAATCAATGCTTTTTTCGTTTCTTCCCATTCCGGGTTTTCAGCCCGCAATCTGGATTAACCCAAATGTTTTCCTTTGAAATAACGGCGGCTGCTTTTTTCAGCAAATCAACCATTTCTGTATCGGTAGGAACACGCGGAGAATGTATATCATACACGCCAGGTCCAATGTCGTTTGGATATTTATATTCTCCAAAAACATCCAGAAGTTCCATTTGTGACCTTGAGCATTCAATGGTAATCACGTCGGCATCCAGGGCTGTAATACTGTCAATGATGTCGTTAAACTCAGAATAACACATGTGTGTATGTATTTGGGTCACATCCTTCACTCCGGCATACGAAAGCCGAAATGCATTTACTGCCCAATCGAGATACGTTTTCCAATCGCTTTTTCGAAGCGGCAATCCTTCCCTGAGAGCCGGTTCGTCAATCTGAATGATATGAATATGAGCCTTTTCCAAATCAAGAACTTCGTCCCTGATAGCCAGTGCTATTTGGTTACATGTAACAGAAAGAGGCTGATCATCCCTAACAAACGACCATTTCAAAATTGTAACCGGTCCGGTTAACATTCCTTTAACAGGCTTCGAAGTGAGCGATTGTGCGTAAGTAATCCAGTCAATGGTCATCGGTTTTGGTCGCTGAACATCACCAAAAATAATAGGAGGTTTTACGCAACGCGAACCATAACTCTGAACCCAACCATTTTTGCTGAATACAAAACCATCCAACATCTCTCCAAAATATTCGACCATATCATTTCGCTCGAATTCACCGTGCACCAATACATCCAGACCAATTTCTTCCTGCCAGCGAACCGCTTTTTCAATTTCGCTCTGAATAAGCCGATTATATTCATCGCTTGAAAGTTCATCTTTTTTCAGCTTAGCCCGCCAACTTCGAACATCCGCAGTCTGCGGAAATGAACCAATTGTTGTGGTTGGAAAAGGAGGGAGCTCGAAACGCTTTTGCTGTGCTTTTTTCCGAAGTGGAAAGGGCGGCCTTTTCATTTCTTCAAATTGTTCTATGAAACCAATACGCTCTTTAACCAAGTCATTGTGAATCAACCCGGATGTTCTTCTGCTTTGAATGGCTTCCCGGTTCTCTTTAAAAAGTTGTATTGTGTTATATTTTCTTTATGTTTCGACAATTGGTTTAAAACAGCGACCTCTTCAAGTTTTTGCTTCGCAAATGCAAGCCATTGTTTAATTTCAGCAGACAAAACTTCTTCGTTAGTCTCCAATTCCAGATCGCATGGTATGTGTAGCAAAGAACAGGATGGGGCTAACATCACCCGTTCTTCTCCTATTTTCTCAATGGCTTTAGCGATAAGCTTTAAAGAATTCGTTAAATCATTTTTCCAGATGTTTCGTCCATCCACTAGCCCAAGTGATAATTTCTTTTCGCCGGAAACCAGATTCATCATGATCTCAAGTTGTGCCGGATCTCTCACCAAATCAAGATGAATGGCATCCACTGGCAAGCCGGCAACCAACTCCACATTATCAGACAATCCTCCAAAATATACGGATAGTAAAAGTTTGACGGAAGGGAAATTTTTCCTGATTCGCGAATACGCAATTTTGAAAGCTCCCTTTTGTTCCGGCGATAAATCAAATGCCAAAAAAGGTTCATCAAATTGAATCCATTCCACACCATTATCCACGAGCAATGAAATCATTTCGAAATAGGCATCAAGGAGATTCGCCAATAAATCAATCCGGTTGAACCCTTCCTCCTTTTCTTTACCAAGCAGTAAAAAGGAAACAGGTCCAAGAATAACAGGTTTTGTAATTATATCCAATTTCTTTGCTTCCTGAAATTCATCAATCAATTTAAAATTCGACAACCAGAACTTTTGATTCTTGTAAAATTCGGGTACGATATAATGGTAGTTTGTATCAAACCATTTGGTCATTTCCATGGCTGTAATATCAGTTACCCCATCTTGGTAACCTCTTGCCATTGCAAAGTAAAGATCCAGTTTCGATTGATCTGAATTACGCGGAAGTTCTGCATAACGATCAGGAATTGCGCTAATCGCAAACGATAAATCCAGAACATGGTCATAAAGCGAGAAATCGTTGGATGGAATCAAATCAATGCCCAATTCCTTTTGTGTCAACCAGTTTTTCTGCTTAATTGTTGAACTAATCTGCATTAGCTGTTCATAAATGATCCTTCTGGCCCAATATCCCTCTACCGCTTTTTTAAGTTCCCGGTTATTCCCAATCCGCGGATACCCTAAGTTATGTGTTATCATTTTTAATACGATTTTTTATTGTTTGACTTTGTAAAAGTAATTAAAATAAAATATAAAAAGACACGCATATCTTTTTATAGAAAATATTTTTACCTTTGCTAATAGAAACTTAATGATTAGTGCTATGAATATTACATCAAATACAATGGTAAACGAGGTAGTAAGATTAAATTTTAAGACTGCTACAATCTTTCAGGCAAATAATATCGATTATTGTTGCGGAGGGGATAAACCTATTTCTGATGTCTGTAAAGAAGCAGGAGTTGGTGCGGATCAGCTCATCAAACAGCTGGAAACTGTCGTTGCTCAAAAAGATCCTGATTCTGAATATATCAATAACCTTTCGTTAAAAGAACTTACTGACCATATTATTAAAAGGCATCATGCGTATGTGCATGAGAGTATTCCAATCCTAAAAAGAAACCTTGAAAAAATCTGTGAAGTACATGGAGAGCACCACCCTGAACTTTTTGCAATAAAAAACCTGTTTTATGATTCTGCGGGAGCCCTAATCATGCACATGCAGAAAGAGGAACTCATGCTATTTCCATATATACAACGGTTGGAATCGGTTAAAGGACACAATGCTCCACTACCAAATTCGCCATTTGGTTCAGTATCTAATCCAATTGAAATTATGATGAATGAGCATCAGGCTGAAGGTGAACGTTTTGACCAGATATCAGAACTCACTGGAAATTATCAGCCTCCTGAAGATGCATGTACTACTTATGAGGTAACTCTAAAACAACTCATGGATTTTGAAAATGATTTGCATCGCCATATTCATCTGGAAAACAATATTCTATTTCCGAAAGCCATTGAACTCGGAAAACAAATTTCAATATGAATACACTAAATATACCCAAATTAGTTACGCTTAAATCTGGAGAATCGTTCAAAGTTTATCAGGTAACCGGCCTTGCTGGCATGAAAATGCCCTTACATCATAGTACCAAAGAAGCAGTCGTAATTGTGCAGGAAGGTTATGCACAACTCAAAATTGACGAAATAAAATACATGCTTATGGCGGAAAATACATTTATCATTCCAGCCCATCAAAACCATACTTTTTCTGTAAAAGCAAAATTTAAAGCGTTGGTAATTATGTCACAGAATTCAGATATTGAATTTGTACAATAACCTTCGGTTAAAAATCTAAAATGTAGCTGCTATGCTTGGAAAAACAACTGAATATGCAATAAGGGCTTTGGTTTATATCTATATACAAAATATAGAAGGGGAAAGGCCTGGGTTTAAAGAAATTGCTAAAATGATTGATTCACCAGAACAATTTACAGGAAAAGTTTTGCAAAACTTAACCCGTGCTGATATAGTGTCTTCGATGAAAGGTCGGAGCGGTGGCTTTTTCTTTAATGAACCGACAAACCCGATAACATTATTTAAAGTGATAGAAGCAATAGAAGGTAAAGAATATTTTTCAAAATGTGGTTTCGGGTTAAAACGCTGTGATACCAATAATCCCTGTCCGTTGCATGATGATTATGCTCCGGTAAGAGATTCATTTTTTAAAATGGTTAATGAAAAGACCATACAGTCGCTCGCCAATAAAATTAACAAACACGAGGCTACATTAAACAGATTATAAATAAGATTGACAGATGAAACGAATCGGAATTATAGGAGGATTAGGACCCGAGGCAACAGTAGATTATTACAAAGAAATAATCAATGCCTTTAAAAATGGAAAAGGGGATCTGGATTATCCGGAAATCATCATTTACAGTGTGAACATGGCATATTTCATCGGATTAATGAAAGAAAAAAAGTATGAACAGGCAACTAGATAAAACGGTCGAAGTTGTGCCACCCATTTCGGTTCATGTTGTGCCAGGCGTTTCGGTCGAAGTTGTGCCACTTTATAGTAGCATTTAGGGTTTTGTTTCGGTCGAAGCTGTGCCAGATGTTTC
>Ga0209386_1000316_pt1 | contig 24872 bp, 24 predicted proteins | sample NGEPertwo_FD_184510 | JGI IMG/M metagenome (GOLD analysis project Ga0209386, IMG submission 184510) | Arctic peat soil microbial communities from the Barrow Environmental Observatory site, Barrow, Alaska, USA - NGEE Permafrost154B-two... | ecosystem: Environmental > Terrestrial > Soil > Wetlands...
GTAACATGTTCGTTTTTTTATATGAGGGTGACGGATATCCCGCCATGGACGATGAAAGAAGCACTTCCAGTTGCCCATTGGATGTTTATATCTCAGAGACAGGGCACGTGGAGACCGTCGTTTGTCTTACAAATACGCACAGATGAAAGTGGCTTGTGGCAAGGGTTTCAGGGTTCCGGAGTAAATTGCTTAACTGATTTATTAGGACCAACTAGAGACATGGGAACATGTATTAAGGACTTGAAATAGACAGTCTTGTGCTAGGGTAGGCGCATGGGAACATATCCATTATGTAAATTATTCCATTACTGTTGGTAATTTTTGCTGATGTGAAATCGGCCTACATTGGGCCCTAAATATATATAAGTTGCACGAAAGGGAGGCCACTGAAAAAGTGGCCCCGGAACATTCCGAAGAAGTCGTAGGTATATTTAATAGCCTACGACTTCTTCTTTGCATAAAAGTACTATAAGCACTGATCTTAAAGGGTTTATAGGTATCTTTGTGGTATAATTATAGTATCAAATTAGGTGGGTGATACTATGATTCAGCAACAACAAACCATGATTTTAAGTCCATATATGGACATATATAATATAGTCGTTCCAAAGGATAACCTTTTACGAAAAATCAATGAATTAATCGACTTTTCTTTCATTTACAATGAATTACTGGATAGATATTGTCTCGATAACGGACGCAATGCGATCAGCCCAATTCGTATGTTTAAATACTTATTGTTGAAGTCCATCTTTGATGTATCTGACATTGACGTTGTTGAGCGTTCAAAATACGATATGTCATTTAAATATTTTCTCGATATGGCACCAGAAGATGCTGTTATTGAACCGAGTTCTTTAACCAAGTTCCGAAAACTACGCTTAAAAGATATGAATCTTTTAGATATGCTTATAAATAAAACGGTTGTGATTGCCATTGAGAAGGGTATTATAAAAAGCAAATCTATTATCGTAGATGCCACTCACTCCAAAGCACGTTCTGTCTTGCTTATTTCTTTTATTTGATTTTCAAATTTAGAAAGGTCATTTTCAATGACATCCCAAACGTCATCCATTCTAAGAGAACCATATTTGTGAGCTGCTACATCTCGAAATGATGAAGCGCCTTTCCAATCAGCATGCTTATATTTCAACTTTAATTGAGCCGAGAGCTGTTTAACAGCTTCACCAATGTTAATTAAGGTCATGCATACTGCCCGTTGTTTCTCATCATTGGCTAAGAAAGTATTTTGGCTAAAACCAATTGTAGAGCGTTTTATAACCGATATTTCATTTTTAATGTATTTCAGAAGTGCCTCGTCCCTGTTCATAAATAATTTTAACCTCCTGCAAAACATGATCGCGGATTTGTGGATTTATCGCACAAAACTGTAAAACATCAACCTTTTTGCCGAGTGCTTCCTCCAAGTCGATTATAAGACCACCTAACTTCATTAATCCAATGACCTTTTTAAATTCGAATAAAAGATCAATATCACTTTCATCATTAGCTTCTCCGCGAGCATAAGAACCGAACACTCCAGCCTTAACAATACCATATTGATCTGCAACCTTTATAACTTCAGTAGCAATCTCTTTAAGTTCTAAAACATCTTGTCTGAGCCTTATTCCGTTGGATTCTGCCAAAGAATTTATATAGTTGAGCACCTTCGACTGCAAGCTTTCGTCAAATTGTTTTACCCTCGAAACGATTTTATATTCAATACTCATCTACGCACCTTCTCCCTTATATTTCATATCAATTTTATTTGCTTATTTACCATTAGTATAAGTTAAATATTATCATAAATTTATATATTTAGCGTCAATACTTCTCTTTATAATTTCTTCCGATGATTTTGACTCATCATGATCTGCTTTCTTAAGGCGAGGTAATATAAGGAGTCCTGAGTCCTCTTCCTTTAATTTTGTGTCCTATAAAAGTGATTATGGAAAGAGGAAGCTTCATACCACGATAAAACTCTCATCCTACGCATTAGGCTCTCACCAAAAGGTGGGGACCTTCTTTATTTTGCAAGGAACAGGGGTAACATTTACTTGTATTTTATATATAAAGACCGGGCACGCTACCCATTATCAGTAAACCTGAAAGGAAAGTTCTATGATTCTGCTGTTAACGTGTCTTTTTGTTCTCGTTTGCTATAAATGGGGAGATTGGCGAAATTGGAAGACCTATTATGCAACGATACTGTTTCTTATCGCCGGGGACTTTATTTACTATTATGTTGCAGGAGCTAAACCACTTTGGCAGTATACCTCAAAATTGTTTCCTGGAACCATAACTACCTTGATCATCTCACTAATAATTTACCCATGTACCGTTCTAATCTTTTTACCGTTCTATCCGAAATCAGGTTTGATAAAGAAAGTCTGTTACATCACGGTTTGGGTTTGCCTTTATGCTTTCTTAGAGTATCTTGCGCTTAAATACAACTACATGCAGCATTTCAATGGCTGGCATTTTTTATACTCTGTTCTATTTGATTACACGTTATTCCCATTACTCCTAATCCACCAAAAGAAACCCCCAGTGGCATGGTTACTTTCCTGCATTTTCGGATTTAGTATTGCCTTTTTGTTCAACCTCTCAGCACCCCATTAAACCAACCATTTGTTAACTATGAATGGCAAGTTGGCAATTGCGAGATAAGCCCTGAAACGAATCTTTACAATTATTTATTGAACGATGGAAATAATTAATTGTATTGCCTCTAGTAGTTAAGTTATCGCTATTATAAAAATGGGGGAGTAATTATGAAGTACAATAAACCAATGGTAGCGGCTCTTATTTGGAGCATTTGGCAGCTTCATTGCGCAGCCATTATTAATTTACTTTAGGGCATATAAACTAGTAAACTGGAATAATTTGTATTCATTTCCTATGTATATACTTATAGGAGTTTTGGTGAAATTTATTACATCAAAGATTATGGATGTTCAAAAGAACAACCAATCAAAAGTGAAATATTAAGGGAGGTATTCCAGGCAATGAATGATGAAGGTTTACAACAACTAACAAAGGTATATGATGCTATTCAGTCGTCAACAATGGAAATGCAAAAAATATGGTTGACAACCTCTGTGTTTACTTGGAGGTGGTGGTTAGCTGTATGTTTAGTGATAGTCCCTTGGATTGTTTGGTTAGTAGCAAGAAAAAGGGAGAGCACGGCACGATTAATGTTCGCAGGGGTAACTGTCATGGTTTTGGCGGTTTTTTTGGAAACAATAGGTGTAAGCCAAGGTTATTGGTGGTACCTGTACCACCTCTTACCGTTTCCCACGACAAACTCAATATGGTCATATTCATTAATGCCTGTTAGCATAATGCTATTGCTACAATGGAAGCCCAATATTAGTCCATTAATCAAAGCAATTGTATATTCTGCGGTTGCTTCCTTCATCGGTCTTCGGATTTTTGAATGGTTAGGTATGTATCATCCGAAACATTGGAGTAATATTTATTCATTTGTGATCGTCATAGTGATTTACCTAATTGCAGATTTCGTCTCAAAACGTTCCTCGTTCAAAAAGCTCTGAACCCTCTAAGCTGATAAGTGACCATGGAACGGGAGAAATCATTCGTCATCAATTAATAATTTACCTTTTTTAAATTTGAGTCCTATAAGTATTATTACGTCAAGTACCGAAAACATTATTTTCTCATATTCAGCCAAATTTGACCTTGAGCGTCGATTTGGCTGTTTTCGTTTTCTACATTTTCGGACACTTAAGGCGTGTTTTAACCCCAAATATCAAAGTCCGTTTTTCTCGCTCTCACGTCGATTTACTAGGATGTTTATTTCGAGTTTTTCCTATTCGGGTCACGTCTTATCCTGGGGCTGTGGACAGTGCCAGTTTGGGGAAAAGCCATTTCGGGCCAGTCTTAAAAGAGCTTTTCCCCAAACTTTGGACAAGTCTAATTTTAGGTATTCCTTTGAGGTAAGACTTGACCACACTGACCACAACCCCGACGACTGCATCGGGTCGGTTTCTTTCAAGCGCGCATCCTATTGATCCAATAAAAAAATAATTCCAAATGCTATCCTCCGGTCCTGTCTTCGTTCGCTGCGCGAACTCGGCCAGACTTTGCTTATCACGTGGATCCATTGGGAATTGGGTTAGGGAATCTCTGCCCCTGAACCGAAAGTAAGCGCAGGGCTACGCCCCCCTAATATAAGTTAAATAACACTGTCCCCTTAGTGTTATTTAACCAAAGTAAGACGAGTAATTTTCTTCGCGGGGTCCCCTGATTTTAGAATATTAAGACGCAGCCCTTCAAAAGTAGGTAAAATAAAATAATCACTCAAAAAAGCGTAGTCTTCTTCAAAAGAATTCCAAAATTGAGGAAACCTCTCTACTGATACCCCTTTTTGAATATCGATTGCCGAAGAATGTAATTCGTAATACACCCGATTTAAAGCACCAAAGAGTATTTGAACGTCGGTATTTAAGCATAACTTTAAATACTTCTCCGTTGAAATTAAACATCTTTCTTCACTCGTATCCACATTATTAAATCCATCCATAATGACATCTAAGCAACTCAAAATTGCTTTATTAAAATCATTGATGTATTTTTGCTGTTTTTCTGTAGGGTACATTGTCTTTATTGTGGCCATATTTGCATTCATTTCGGTATTCCCTCACTTTCATGTTTTGACGATGCCTACTTAAATTATCATGAGAACAAAAAGCCACGCCAGAACAGGCTCCTAAGAGCCGTCCAAGCATGTTTTTTTCCCTTACTATCTTGTTTATTTCCAAGGTTTCTTTGTCTGTCCACAACCGAAACACATCCTACATTCCTAACGATGTTAATCCCTAGTTGCTACCCTTCGGTCCTGTCTTCGTTCGCTGCGCGAACTCGGCCAGTGTTTGTTATCACGAAGATCATAGGAAAAGATAACCCCCTAAAAGGACCGAGAATGGGCGCAGGGCTATGCCCCCCCCCTAATATAAAGAGCTTTTCAGTTCCCTCGTAATAATTTGCTTACATATCGTCTTGTTACGCCTAATATTTCAGCTAAATCTTTATGGAGCATATCAGGATTTTTTTTACGCAACTTGGTAAGTCGTTCAAGCACATCCTGCTTCGCCTGTTCCCGACTAGTTAACCCTGCTTCATTTCGCGGATATCTTTTTTCATTGTTGCGTCGATATTTCTCAGCCGTGCCAATGATGGTCTTCATATGTATTTGCTCTTCTTGAGTGATATCCAGAAGTTCTATCAACGTCTTATTTGTATAGTTGTAGCCCTTCCGAACTTCTCTCCCCTGCCATTTTACCGTTTCCCCACTTTCCCAGGCGTCAAATGCTTTCTCTGCTGATCTAGTAGCGCTGGTTGCCTCACACACGGACAAGGGGTAGCTAAACTGGGTATTGAGTTCTAGCGTTCTCTCTAGGGCAATTTTTTTGTTTTCACAAAAGAGATTGGACCACAAACGATATAAAAACAAAACAAGTTCTCTGCGAGAAGGTAAATCGAAACTTCTCAGCTCACATAATGTTATTAAGTCTACAATTCTGGTGTAATTCAAATTGTAGATGTTAAAAAGTCTTACCAGTTTGCTGTTAGGGCTTCTTTTTTTTATCCCTTTTTCTTGTACCTCTTCCCTTGTAAGAACTTTCAGTGTTGGCAAGTACTCTTCTTGCAACGCTCGTAACGTGTATACCAACTCGGGGATAAATTCCAGCATGTCAACGCTTGAATTGTTTTTCGAGTTAACCGTGCCTGGCACACGTAGGACGCGACATGCATCCTTGGCCAGCGGATCGGCTCCGTACTTGAATAAAAGATCAACAAAATGATTTTCGACGGTTTGCCACAATGGTAGTGCCTGATTCGGCACCTGTTTAATTTTCCAGATAACATAGAGCCCTCTGCCCGAGTCAATCGTGGTGGACGGTTGCGGTAGTTTCTTTTCTTCAACGAGTTTTGCAAGATTACGAAGCACTGTTTCCTTGCTAAAGTTCGTATTGTAATAATCAATATCTACGTAGATTGTATTTAATTCTTTTAGATATTCGATGCGTCGATACGTCTTCCAGAACGTGTTCATACTCATATATCTGTCTGTTTTCCCGACCAGGGACGGGAGGCTTGAGTATTTGTAATGCCACTGTTTAAATTCTTCAAGCTCCTTTTCGGCAACGGTGATGAAGCCTTTGTTTTTGGAATGAATCATTTGTTTGTAATATAGTTCTTCGTGCTTTGAAGAGCCTAAAATAGTTTCAGCAGCTATCATTCTTTTTCCCTCCTTTCTTTGTGTAATTTTTTGAAATTAAATTTGAGCAATATAAAAGCCGACAGCTTGTACGCCACCGGCTCAGAAAATCTCATAGTCTTTTATATCAAAATCATTTAACCAAGTTATCTTGTTTGTTTGTATGTTTAATAAAACAAAGATAATTGAAACTTAGTCCGCGAATATGATATAATACTCTTAAGAAATTTCTGCTCGCGTGGTCTAACGTGAGCCAAGTCCCAGTAAACTGGGCGCTTAAAAGCAGGGGGTACGAACCTCTGCTTTTAAGTTTTCTTAAGTATAGAATATTCTTTTTCTAGGTAGAGTTTTCCTTCTTTTCTTGCGAAATTTGACGTAATATTTTTATTCCGAACGAGAATTAAGAATCTCGTTCGGAATTTTTGTTTTGAATGATATCCAGGACTTGTTCCTCCGTTAAAAATAATTTTCTACCCTAAGCAGCTCGCGCAATTCTCCAACAGTCTTTTATTCATCAGTATCCTTCGGTTGGTCGTGCGCATCAGACACCACACCTGGGCGCGGTACTCCTAGCTTAGTTTTTCCCTTAATTTTGGGGGCTGCTGATTCCCTTTTTCCTAATTCCATCTGATGAAGTTTTTCTGTTAATTCTTGATTCTTACTTTTTAGAGCTTCAACCTTCAAGAAATAATCATCTTTGATTTTTTGATTTTCTTCAAGCATTTTTTTCTCTGTTTCCAAGGTAGCTCTCTGTATTTCCAGCCCATGAACTTTTACCATTTGTTCAAGTGTCTTTATGACTTCCCTCTCCTGAGCTTCTTTTGATGCCTGGGCCTGATCTAATTGACGTTTATAATCTAAACCTTCCTGCTCCAATGATTCAATGGCTTTAACCTGCCTCTGATTATCTTGATTGATCCGGCCAACTTCCTCTTCAAGCTCAACAATGGATTCAATGCGTGACTCTAATTGATTCAACCTGTCCATCTGCATCTGGATCGTGATCCTCTGAGAAGCATTAATTTCTACAAGTTCAGAGTTACGAACGGTCATATCCGTCATGGCCTGATCAAGTGCAGCCTTCTCAAGGATGGCCTTGTCTCTATCCTCTTGGGCTTGCTTGATGGCTATTTGTTGCTGATTGGTGATAGATTTATGGAGTATGGATTCTTGCTCAAGTGACTCCGTGAATTTATCCTTCAAGTCGATGCCCTTTTCTACCAGTCCAATGAAGGATGTCTTGATCTTGTCCAGGTGATAAGTAACTTGTTGGATGTCCCCTGACCTGTGAGAATCGCCTACTTGCAGCAATCCGATTTTGTGGGTTGATAGTAATTGCTCCAGGAATTCCTTGCTTGATAGCCCTGATTCTTTAACTAGTTGACTTAATTCCTCTTTGATCTCAGGCGAAACCTTAGCACTCCATGTTTCATCGGCCATTAATACACGTCTCCTTTTTTAGGTAAACTATAAACCCGCCTATAATCAATGGTTTACAAAGGTTTACGTTTACTTTTTGGTAAACTTATTATATCATTCACTCTGGCAAAACGCCAGTAAAATATGAGTAATCTAACTAATAGGTATACTTAATGTATACACGTTTACCTATGTATACCTAGCCTATATCAAGGGTCTAAGGTATACCTAATTTTTGTGCATAACTTGGATTAGTGTCCGTGTCCCGGTCGAGGGATACCGAAAGACCGAAGGTCTGAGGATATGCTCGCCGGGATCACTGGGGACACGAGGACGCAACCAAGAAGCTGGAGGACCGAAGGGGCTTTTACCTCCGCAGAGGATAAAAGTTCCTTCTGGCAAGCGCCGAGTGTCGGAACTTGCTTTCGTCGTACCAGGACCCCAGAGGTAAAGCCTGGAGTGGTCGCCCTAGCGAGTCTCCGCAGGGACCGAGTGCAGCGAGCCCGGAAGGGTTCCTACTTCCTCACCCGAATAAATCCAAAAAGCACAGATGCTCCCATTAGGCCGAGCAAGAAGGATATAACATTTGTTTGAAGAACTATCCCCCATAAGCGCAACTATTAAGAAATGAGAGGATGTTTAATGTGTTTCCATATTATTATATTAATCCAGTCTATGTATTAATTTCTATAGCCATTTGTATATCTACATTTGTCCTTTTACAAAAAAATAAGAGAAAAAGCAAATTATTACTTCTGCCCATATCTAATTTCATTTTAGCCTCATTGTTACAAATTTTTGATATTTTAGGGATATATGGACAATTTAGTGTTACCAAAAATGTGGATGAAGTTTTTAGATTATATTTTTTAAATGATTCAGTAATGGTTTTCGGTTTTTGCTATATCCCATCAATTGTATTTGGTACAGTTATTCCATTAGTAGCAATTGCTATTTTTGCTTTGAAGCAAAAGAAAAATAATTAGATTAAGGCGATCCGACCCATAGTTTCAATGAATACTTAAATTATAGGATTCCGAAGAAAAATCCCTTATGCCTACTATTTCTTAATGTTACTGTTAAATATTGTCTTAGCGTGGGTTTTGCGTGATTTGGTTGTTCCTACCCCTTAGTGGTGCCAAAAAGAAGGAATCGTTACCATACCCCTTTTTGTTCATTAATTAACTAAAATACCATGTTTACTCCTTCCTATCTTTCCATATCCTGAGAGTGACTAAATTTATGGGTATTTGTTTTTTGTACAGCCATCGCCTTTGACTGTACTGGTCCAACCTCTTTGATGATTCTTTCGTAATCTTCTTGGCTAATATGGTTAAGCCTGCTTTCAGCTCGTACCCTAAAAGTTCGGTCTTCTATGGTTTCTTTGCCTTGGCTGGTCTGATTTTTTGAAAGTAGACTTTCAATCTTTTCTTTATCAGGATGAATACTAGACAAGGCTTTTTCTCTCTTGTATTGATATTCAATAGTCTGTTGCTGTTCCCGAAGTTTTGAACTATCCGGCAAATTCTTTCTCTGCAACTGAATGGCCTTTGATTGCTCCTTCAATCGTTGCACTTGTTCTTGTGCTTGGCTTGGTTCTACTCCAAAGTTTCTCTTAAAGCTATCAGTTGCCTGTTGTTTGGAATAGTCCAAGCTCTTAATTTGTTCGTCAAGCCGCCGTTTCTCTTTGCCCTTGAATAATCCCAAACTTCCTCTCTGTTCCTTCATTTGGCCAATTCTAATCTCGGTAAATTCTATAGAGTTTGAAAACTCATTCATTTGCTCTAACTCTCCACTTAGTTGACGTTGTTCATAACGAAACTGAGAGTTTTGTTGACTATAGCTGATTATCTGCTGTTCAAGGCTTATATATTGAGCTTTTAGCTCCTGTAATCTTTCAGCAATTTGCTCTGCTGTTCGCTCTGGCTTGATGTCCTTTATATCATGGCGTAGCTGCTGCGGATCTATCGAAGCTTGCTTAGGCAATGTCCTTTGTTCTTTATTAAGCTCTTTTAACTCCATTTGATTCTCCATGGCTTCCTTCAAATATTTAGGGTCGTGTAGTTTGTTGTCACGCACTTTATTGCCTTCGGGGGTTGTGTAGGTTATATGTTTTCGGGTGTCTGTCCAGTTAACTTGATATCCCTGGGCTTCCATATCCTTGACGAATTCCTCTTTAGTTTGAGTGCGCTCTATGGCTTGATCGATGGCAGCCATGGTTTTAATTTTCCAGGACTCCCCTTTGATCGCCACTTGATACTCGTTCCTGCCGAGATCCCTGCCTGGGGTTTTTTCTCGGATAACGTGCAAGCCTTCTCGCTCGCAGATCTGGTCACTGAGTTCTTTGATCGCTTTCAAGTCATTTTTACTAAGTTGGATTTTTTCGCCGTTCTCAAAGCTGACACTGTTCACGATCAGGTGATTGTGGATATGGTCTTTATCTGTATGTGTAGCCACAATCACCTCATAGCCTTCGAAACGCTTCTCAGCCATCTCCAAGCCTATCTGGTGAGCTTGGGAAGGGTTTAATGGATCATCCGGTTTGAAACTCTGAACAAAGTGCATATACTGTCTGCCTTCGGTTTTGTTGTACAGCTCCTTTGTGGCCTGCATTTCCTCCAAAGCGGTTTCAGCAAGGCAGTCTTTCCCGGTGATCAGTTCGGCCTTTTCCGGGTTGGTTATGTATTTAACGCCTTGTTTCAGCGTTGAGACTTTCGGATTAGTTGCCTTAATGACTGCCATACTTCGCTCATCTCCCCGTGAATTGTTTGAAGTTCCTCATTGCAGTCCGTCACGATGCGTTGGTTCGCTAACTTGGTGAGTTGATTGAGGTTCACGCCGATCCGCTTCAGCTCCAAGACGAACTCTCTGATTCCGTCGATCACGATGATGTCCTTTTCCAAAGCAGATTTCCGGAGGAAGTCGCTTTGGTTCAACTTAGACGCGGCAACCTTGTCTTTGATTCGCTCAAGTTCTTTGTCGGAGACGAAGAATTTGAGCTGCTTCGCTCGTTTTCGAGGCATTGAAAATGGCTCCTTTCCTCGTCGTTTACAAAGGGAGTTGAGGGGGAATCCCCTCGCCAGCTATTTTGTAGCACACGAAGTGTGTACACAAATAGGAAGCTGGCAATTACGGTTATTACATTGATTATAGCATAATCAATGACAAAAGGAACACGTTTTACCTTAGGTAAAACGTGTTCCTTTTGCTTCCCTCCTGGATATGCTCAAAGAGCTTATCCAGGAGCGTTGCCCATCCTCGTCAGTTCCTGGATAAAAGCTCTTTGAGCTTTATCCAGGAACACTGTAGTAACGGTACAGAATCGGCAATATAAAAATTCTGTTAAATGGCCTTATTATATAGAAAAATGTAGCTTGCATGGACCATCTATGTAGCGTGTAAGTCTCCTTAATAAATTTATGATAATCCCCTGTAAAATGCCTTATTATAAGATATAATATAACTTATATAGAGTATACAAGTAGTGTGGAAGTAGGTGTAGTGTTTATGGAAATTGAGGAACGTCAAAATATTAACCAAGTGGCAGCCAAACTGGAGGTTTCCCCCTCAACATTGAGAAAATATGAAGAGGATTATCAACTAATTTTTCCTCGTGACGAATTAAACCGTCGCTATTTTACTGATAAAGAGATTCAAGTGTTGAAAAATATTTTGGCGATGAAACATGAGGGATTAAATATTCTTGCGATAAAAAAAATCTTAGGAAAATCGGTCGAGCTCAAGGAACAAAAAGAACAGGCTATGGAATTAATGACAATTGATAAACTAACCGCCGCGGATTTCAAAGAATTTCTGGCTGAAAATATAGCGCAAATAATAGCTGAAAAAGAACAACATATTGCGGAACAATACCAAGCCCGAATGGACAAAATGGAGCAAGAGTTTACAACCAAGCTCGACAATATCGGCGAGGAACTAGTACGCCAAGGACATCAACAAAAGGATGAAAACCAAAAACTTATGGACTATCTGGAAAAATCACGACAAAGAGGTTTTTTTGCAAGGGTTTTTAATAAATAAAGGCTCCTGTGGGAAAGAGGAAATGTTGTCACTAGACGCAATATTATGGGTCGTGGTTGGTTGTATACGGCGAAGTGATGTTTAATACTCTAGACAAGCTTTCAGGTGCTTAGATGTGCCTTAGGTAAGATTATCTATTTGTGCATTGTAGGCTATGCCTTGTTTTTATTGATTTTTTTTAAGAAAGATGTATAATTGTTATAACATTAGAACATATTATGAAAGGGGATGAAGAAGAAATGAGTGTGGTGATGGCAGGAATGGAACGAAAAGTAACAAAAATCGGAAATAGTTTAGGTGTTACCATGACTGAGGCATTAAAGCGGCTTGATATTGTTTGCGGGGATACAGTAAAGGTTGATGTCCGCGACAACGAGATTGTTATCAAAAAAAGCCAGTATGTGACGTTGCCAGAAGGCATCAGCTCAGACTTTTTAGATACCCTTCATGCTGTAATGAATGAGTATGATGGAACGCTGAAAGGACTTATAAATCGCTGATGGCTATTCACTATCTATCCGTACAAGAAGTTATTTCGATTAACATCTTAATAATTCAAAAATATAGCCCGGGCGAGAAAATTGGTATCCTTAGCCAGCCACTTTTAGAGTCAGCGGTATATCGTCTCCAGCAGTCTGCCTTTGGTGAGGACGCTTATCCCACGATTATAGAAAAAGCCGCCGCGTTGTTTGAATCTCTTGGACAAAATCATTCGTTTCAAAACGCCAATAAACGAACAGCATTTACAACAATGGTGGTGTTCCTGCGATATAACGGCTATTTATTTAAAATGGATACTAAACAGGCAGAAGATTTTACGGTCGCTATGGTCGAACATGAATACAGCTTTGAAAACCTAGTAGCCATTATCAAGGAACATTCAACAGGAATAGAGCCGGTTCCCATCTCTCAAAAATGATGGGGAACCGGCTCTATTTAAAATTTGAGTCCTATAGTTGTGATTATGGAAAGAGGAAGCTTCATACCACGATAAAACTCTCATCCTACGCATTAGGCTCTCACCAAAAGGTGGGGACCTTCTTTATTTTGCAAGGAACAGGGGTAACATTTACTTGTATTTTATATATAAAGACCGGGCACGCTACCCATTATCAGTAAACCTGAAAGGAAAGTTCTATGATTCTGCTGTTAACGTGTCTTTTTGTTCTCGTTTGCTATAAATGGGGAGATTGGCGAAATTGGAAGACCTATTATGCAACGATACTGTTTCTTATCGCCGGGGACTTTATTTACTATTATGTTGCAGGAGCTAAACCACTTTGGCAGTATACCTCAAAATTGTTTCCTGGAACCATAACTACCTTGATCATCTCACTAATAATTTACCCATGTACCGTTCTAATCTTTTTACCGTTCTATCCGAAATCAGGTTTGATAAAGAAAGTCTGTTACATCACGGTTTGGGTTTGCCTTTATGCTTTCTTAGAGTATCTTGCGCTTAAATACAACTACATGCAGCATTTCAATGGCTGGCATTTTTTATACTCTGTTCTATTTGATTACACGTTATTCCCATTACTCCTAATCCACCAAAAGAAACCCCCAGTGGCATGGTTACTTTCCTGCATTTTCGGATTTAGTATTGCCTTTTTGTTCAACCTCTCAGCACCCCATTAAACCAACCATTTGTTAACTATGAATGGCAAGTTGGCAATTGCGAGATAAGCCCTGAAACGAATCTTTACAATTATTTATTGAACGATGGAAATAATTAATTGTATTGCCTCTAGTAGTTAAGTTATCGCTATTATAAAAATGGGGGAGTAATTATGAAGTACAATAAACCAATGGTAGCGGCTCTTATTTGGAGCATTTGGCAGCTTCATTGCGCAGCCATTATTAATTTACTTTAGGGCATATAAACTAGTAAACTGGAATAATTTGTATTCATTTCCTATGTATATACTTATAGGAGTTTTGGTGAAATTTATTACATCAAAGATTATGGATGTTCAAAAGAACAACCAATCAAAAGTGAAATATTAAGGGAGGTATTCCAGGCAATGAATGATGAAGGTTTACAACAACTAACAAAGGTATATGATGCTATTCAGTCGTCAACAATGGAAATGCAAAAAATATGGTTGACAACCTCTGTGTTTACTTGGAGGTGGTGGTTAGCTGTATGTTTAGTGATAGTCCCTTGGATTGTTTGGTTAGTAGCAAGAAAAAGGGAGAGCACGGCACGATTAATGTTCGCAGGGGTAACTGTCATGGTTTTGGCGGTTTTTTTGGAAACAATAGGTGTAAGCCAAGGTTATTGGTGGTACCTGTACCACCTCTTACCGTTTCCCACGACAAACTCAATATGGTCATATTCATTAATGCCTGTTAGCATAATGCTATTGCTACAATGGAAGCCCAATATTAGTCCATTAATCAAAGCAATTGTATATTCTGCGGTTGCTTCCTTCATCGGTCTTCGGATTTTTGAATGGTTAGGTATGTATCATCCGAAACATTGGAGTAATATTTATTCATTTGTGATCGTCATAGTGATTTACCTAATTGCAGATTTCGTCTCAAAACGTTCCTCGTTCAAAAAGCTCTGAACCCTCTAAGCTGATAAGTGACCATGGAACGGGAGAAATCATTCGTCATCAATTAATAATTTACCTTTTTTAAATTTGAGTCCTATAAGTATTATTACGTAAACTAGCAAAAATAGGATTTCCTCATATTCAGCCAGATCCGCCCCTGAGCGACGATTTACACGTTTTCAAACTGATTCATTTAGGCTGCAGAAAGCGTGTTTTTACTTGATAACACAAAGTCCGATTATCTCCATATTGCTCCGATTTACTAGGCTTCCCATAATCGGTAAAAAGACAGTTGAGGACAAAACCACTGACAGAAGAAATTTTACCTAAAATTCGTTGTGGAAACCTTTTTATCTTTGTTTTTCGTTGCGCTTTATTATTGTTCAACCTAACTCAAAGCCATTTTTTAAACCGCTATACATTCGGGTTACTCCTATTGTTAAGCTTCACTTACTCAGTAGTTATCTTTACAGGTTCTGTAGTAGTAGCGGCCTCGTCTTCCATTATCTTGATTTGTTTCCTTGCCTCTTGGATAAGACATTGACGAGTAGAATCTGTTGTGATAGCCGGTAGGGTTTCAGAATTAAGGGCTTTTGCAATAAGATAAGCCATAAACCCAGCGACTAAAGAAAATTTACCATTATCCAGAGGGCGAACAATAATCGCCCTCTGGATAGTATGTTTTTTAAAAGATATGAATCCAAATGCCCGAAATCCTTTTAAGTGTTCTTCCTCAGTTAATACAAGATCGGTGACTTTAATATCCAAAACATCTTTATGATTTTCTCTCCAAAAGCTAAAAGCATCAGAATCGTAATCCACTTTTAGCTTTTTGGGTTTAGTCGGTGGTTCATGAGAATCGGTCTTTTTATCCAAGGGTTTGATCTCCTGAACCACCTCAATTTTTAGTGGTTGAACTGGTTTAGGCTGCACAGCCTTTTTAGGTTCAGATTGACTTTCTTTAACCTTTTGTTCAATGACTGAAATATCGAAACAGTTAACTAAGGTAAAAGGGACCCCCTTGACCGTCACGGCTGCTTTAGGTTCGCCTGTAAACATAATCCGGTTACCCTGAAGTTTATCCGAGACTTTTTTCCACATTTTTTTACTCACCGTAATATTGTAAGTGGAAGACCCAAGTTCTTTTAAGCCATTTGGAACAGCGGTGCTAGTGTCACCCTTAATAATGATATTTACAGTACCATCTTCATGAACTTTGAATTTTTCAATTTCACCGATAATCGTTATTTTAGCTTTTGCCATGATTAAATCGCTCTCCTTAAATGTTAATTCACTTTAGTGTCTGTTCCTAACCAAAACACATCCTATATCCCTAACGAGATTAAACCCAAGTTGCTATCCTTCGGTGCTGTCTTCGTTCGCTGTGCGAACTCGGCCAGTGTTTGTTATCACGTGGATCCTTGGGAATTAGATTAGAAAATATCTCCCCTGGGGAGGCAAAAGTTATCCACACACAGTATAAGGGACACTTTCAGGAAACTTTTGATTTTAGATAAGATATTTAGATACTGTTCCTTTTGTAATTCCTAGCTTCTTGACAATCTCAGCTTGCGTTAAACCTTTTTTATAAAGCTCTTTAACCGCTTTGATTTTGTCTTGTTTTGCCTGTTGCCTGGCTGTTAGTCCTTCCTCATTCCTTCGATTGGCATCTCTCTTAACCTTTTTTCTTCGATACTTCTCACTAGGGTTTATGATCGTCTTCATGCTCTGTTGTTCCAACTCTGTGATCTGGAGCCTTCGGATCAGCGTCTTGTTCATGTACCAGTAGCCGGACTTATCCCTCATACCCTTGGTAACTCTTTTTATTAGCCCACTTCTCACACCTTGTTCGTAGTCAATGAACTTCTCAATAGCTTTGTTAATTGATTTACAAACGCCCTTAACTTCACTGTCAGGTAGTGAACTCTTGAAGGTTTCATTGAAGGCTGCAACTTCCTGTAGGAGTCGGTCTTGATCTCTGACATAGATTCCTGTCCAATAGCTGAAACAATGAAGGATGAAATTCCTAGACCCTTCTACGTCATACCCTCTTAACTTGCACAACGTCGTTATATCCTCGGCTCGGGTGATATGTAGACTGTAGGAATTGTATATATTCCGCACTATAAATTCTTTTTTTGTTTTAACTTCCTGTGTTTTGATAATCTTCTTTTGCTTGTTCTCTTTATAATTAAGGTACTGATCCCTAAGTTCGTACATGGAATATTCGATGCCTTTGTTAGTACTGACGATCTTACAGATTGCATTATTGCGACTGTTGATCGTTCCTGGCAATCTCAAAACCCTTGCGCTGTCTGTTGCACTCAAATCAGCCCCTAATTCTTTGAGCTGGTAGTAAAGATAGTCTTCAAGTTCTTGAAATGTTTGGAGGGCCTGCTTTGGTGCGTTTTTAATTCTGAAATATAGGTGGAAACCTCTTCCGCTGTCCGCTATCATGGTTGGTTCCGGGATTTTGTTTTGACTCACCAGGCTCGATATATTGACCATTGTTTCTTCTTTACTGTGCTTTCCGTACTTTTCTACGTCGAGATCAATAAACAGGCTCCTATACTGTCTTATGTTGCTTACAGACCTCTTGGGAACGTAATATGTATTAGGGCTTATGTATATATCCTCTCGACCCTCTGTCTCTTCTACAATAGTTTTGAGAGACTTTAGCTGGGTGTTATATACCTTGATGACTTTTTGACCACCTAACGCTTCTCTGTTGATTTCTATAAGGGAGATATATCCGTCAGTTGTCTCATTAAATAAATGCTCGCAATAGGCTAGGTTATCCTTCATTTTTTCTATCCCCCCTTTAAACTTAAACTTGGGCAATAATAAAAGCCGGCAGCTTGTACGCCACCGGCCTAGAATTTCTTAAGCACTCACTTTTATATCTTAACAATTTACCAGGTTTTTTGTATTTACCTTGGTGCATAGTCCGTGATATAATCGGTCTTAGAAATCTTTGCTCATCGGTGTTGTTCGTTGAGCTGAAACGGCCGAAATCGGCCACCAAAAAAGTCAGAGCTGAAACTCTGGTTTTTTTGGTTTCTAGGGTTAAATAATTCTCTACTTGTTGTGAGATTACCTTTTTTATTTGTCGAAATATTTCTATTCTGAACGAAAATTTAAAATTTCGTTCAGAATTTTTGTTTTTCCCCTCACGAAAATAAAGTGTGGCAGAGTAAAGCGCGCCAGCTTTACGAAGACAGGACCGAAGGATATAGCCCTGAGATTAATGCGATTTAGATGGTTGTACCAACAATCTTATAACTCTGGCCCCCAATCCTTCCCCTTGCTTCTCGTCTTCTGAGAGGCTTTCATTTCCAACTTTTCTTTCATGAGTTCACTCTTCTGCTCCTTCTGAGAGGCTTTCATTTCCAACTTTTCTTTCATGAGTTCACTCTTCTGCTCCTTCTGAGAGGCTATCATTTCCAGCTTTTCCTTCATGAGTTGAGCCTTTAATTTTTCTTCCTGTTGAACTTTTTCGAAAGAGCTACCTAGTGCTTTAATAGCGTCATTAAGAGAATCACTAGTCTGAACACTCCTAGAATTACCGTCGCTAGTCCGACTGTTATCAGCAGTTGTGTTCCGTATTGCTTCGCTCGTTCCTTCCAGTTCGGGTTGGGAATATTCTTGACCTGGTGCGCTAGATCCATGACCTCTCGAATCAATCCGATACTGGCTTTGTGGCTCTTTATCGCTTCCTCGTTGATGATCTGGGAAGCCTTCTCCAGCTTTTGATAATTCAGTTGTTGTAGCTCTTCCAATTTTTTGTTGATGGTCGTGACGAGTACGTTGAGTTGCTTGATTTGGAAAATTCGCTCCTTCTCGCCCTCCTCCAATCTCTTGGTCAGGTCGGCTTTGTCCGCGATCACCCGGCTGTTCATGACGATCTGTTCTGCCAGCAATTTCTCCATTCTCGATTCGAGTCCAGTTAAGACTAAGCTCGTCGGTGCTTCGGGTTCCTCCGGGCTGGAATTTAATTTCTTTGCTTTCTCTAAATCCATTTGCCATGGCCTCCTTTAAATATTTTTGGTCGTGTAATTTATTATCCCGGACTTTGTGGCCTTCCGGGGTTATGTACGTGATATGTTTTCGGGTGTCTGTCCACTTGATTTGATATCCCTGGACTTCCATGGCCTTGATGAATTCCTCTTTACTTTGAGTGCGTTCTATGGCTTTATCGATGTCAGTCATGGTTTTAAATTTCCAGGACTCACCTTTGATTGCCACTTGGTACTCATTCCTGCCGAGATCCCTGCCTGGAATTTTTTCTCGGATGACGTGTAAGCCTTCTCGCTCGCAGATCTGGTCGCTTAGTTCTTTTACAGCTTTCAAGTCATCTTTACTGTGTTGAAACTTTGCGCCGGTCTCAAAGCTGACACTGTTGACTATAAAATGGTTGTGTAGATGGTCTTTATCTGTATGTGTCGCCACAAGTACTTCATAGCCTTTGAAACGCTTCTCAGCCATCTCTAGGCCTATCTGGTGAGCTTTGGCAGGGTCTAAAGGATCATCGGGTTTGAAGCTCTGAACAAAGTGCATATACTGTCTGCCTTCGGTTTTATTGTACAGCTCCTTTGTGGTCTTCATTTCCTCCAAAGCTGTTTCAGCGGTGCAGTCTTTCCCTGTGATCAGTTCGGTCTTTTCGGGGTTGGTTATGTATTTAATGCCTTGTTTCAGCGTTGAGACTTTCGGATTAGTTGTCTTAATGACTGCCATACTTCGCTCATCTCCCCGTGAATTGTTTGGAGTTCCTCATTGCAGTCAGTCACTATGTGTTGGTTCGCTAACTTGGTGAGCTGGTTTAGGTTCACGCCGATCCGCTTCACCTCCAAGACTAACTCCCTTATTCCGTCAATCACGTTAATGTCTTTTTCCAAAGCAGATTTCCGGAGGAAGTCGCTTTGGTTTAACTTAGATGCGGCAACCTTGCTTTTGATGCGCTCAAGTTCTTTGTCAGAGACGAAGAACTTGAGCTGCTTGCTTCGTTTTCGAGGCATTGAAAATGGCTCCTTTCTTTCGTCGATCCATTGGGGTTGAGGGGAAATCCCCTCGCCAGCTATTTTTGTAGCACACGAAGTGTGTACACAAATAGAAAGCTGGCAGATACGTATATTACATTGATTATAGCATAATCAATGACAAAGAAAACACCTTTTACCCAAAAGTAAAAGGTGTTTTCTTTGCTTCCCTCCTGGATATGCTCAGAGAGCTTATCCAGGAGCGTCGTTGCCCATCTTCGTCGGCTCCTGGATAAAAGCTCAAAGAGCTTTATATCTGGGTTGGTGAATTGTCAAAAGCAATTCCATCAATGCACTTATCGTAAATAAAGCGTTTAACATCATCGGCCTTATTACTCTCATAAAAATCAACAAGTAATGTTTTAAATTCCACATGATACTCAATAGGAATAGATAGAATACCCACGCCATGGGCAATCATTACTTGATTTCCTGCAAGCATACTGGTTCTTTTGTTTCCATCAAGAAACATCTGCCTTCGCATAACGTGAAGCATTAAGGTAATGGCTCTTTCTGTGGGGCTTTCTATTTTTTGTATATCTGCAATTTCCTCTTTTATTTTGGATTCTATTGGCATTTGAGGTTTCCACGTTGTACCACCTATCGAAACAGGAATATTTCTTATAAATCCCGCTCTTTCAATTAAATTGCCACCGCCTATATACTGATTAATTTTGCATATAAACGGATAGTCAATGGGGTAATCAATGTTCTCCAACACAAAACGCCATGCGTGTTTAAGGTTATTGATTGCAATAATATCATCAACTCTCAAATTAGGAACAGTTATCCCATTATATATCGCGTCTGTATCAGGGAAAGTTACGCTTATGCCCTCTAAACGCGCACTCTTCCAAATATAATCGACTATGTTACGTTTAGCTACAAAGATATTTTGCTCTACGGTCATATTGAACTTAGCTTCCACACCAACACACCCTCTTCCTTGCTTTTTTGTACCCTGATTTATTATATCAGTTATTTTCGTTGCCACCATCTTAGGCTTTTCAATCGTTTAACCTCTTCCTCTAGCTCAATAACCTTCTGATCTCTTTCCAAAATAACTTCATCCTGGCGTTTCAGCATAGTATCCATTCTCTGTATAACGTCCTTGAAACCTGTTGCCACTTCATCCTGCAATGCCCCTATCTGCTTTCCTGTGCCTTCAAGGTTACGGCTGAGAACATTTGTAACTATGAGTTCAAAGTCCTTTCCTTGGAACTGATCAAAACTACTAGTTTTGAGGACTTCTATTTTTCGTTCTGCTACCTCAACTGTTTTGTCCACGATCCCTTTTATTTGGACTAAACCTAGCCCACGTTCCTTCAGCTCTAATATATTCTGAAAAATATCAATGTCTTTGTCTTCATAAAGCCTATTATTGTCTTCATTCCGTTTAATCTTTAAATTAAAATACCGTTCATACTTATAAAGAGTCTCTGTGCTAATTTCTAATTTCTTGGCTACTTCGTGTGGTTTCACTTGTCTTTCCCCCTCTGCTCATACAGCTTGTATGCAAGGCCAATTAGCCTTAATTAAATCAGGTATATAGCGGGTTTACGCCATACACCCTGTATGTTATTATACAACATAATTTAGGGTTAATACAGGGATGAAAGATATTCGACACTCCATATATTCTCAATACCGTGACTGCTCTATTTTCAGCCCCTATTTTCACTTCAAAAACCCCTAGTAAGTACCCCTAGAATTTAATATTAAAATCTATTCTAAGCTCATTATTTAGGTCGTAGCTCGACTATTCCGATAAAGTGAATACTTTATATCTCAGACAATCTTTAAAAGCCCTAGAAGTACCTTCTAGGGCTTACTTTTTTTCCTTGGGTCCTATAGTAAGGATTACGACAATAACGCAGGGCATTCTAAGCATAAGGTTATTGGTACATCGAAATTCATTGCATTTATAAACAGCTGGGTTTGATCACCGATGTAATGTGACCTTTAAAAAAATTAACATTATTTACCATCGGTAGGGAGAGGTTTAATTTTAGGGGAAATCCCTTGTATAGGAATTTCAAAATTTTTGCCACTTTCGTCTTGGTAAATTACTTTGGTAAAGTTTTCTTCGCTATTATCTACCATTAATCCTATTCCGAACTTAAATTTCCCAGGTTTATATTGTGGGTCCATTTTGATTCTATCTGATTTTGATTCTGTATAGCCTTTTGCTAGTGAATGATGCATAGGTGATTCATAAGTTTGCCCACTTGTTCCAACTAAACTCACTATTTTGCCTGAAGGAGTAAATGCCTTATCTAAACTACTAGTATTTGTCATTGAAAATTCTACATTGGCAAATTTCTGATCTTCTGCACCAACTGTAAACTCTATACTTTTAATATCTAAGTTCCATACATTACTGGTTATTTTGTTTGCTTGAGCTGCTATAGATTCTTCGCTTGCTACTAAAGGTTTGTCAAAACTTCCATCCGCTACAGAAGAAGATGGACTAGACTGGGTCGTTTGCTTTGGAGTACTGATTCCAGTTTCAGGAGCAGCGTTTGATATTGAGTTCGTAAAACCTACCAAGCCTAAACTAATGAATATAACGACAGCCGTCCAAGTCCATGTCAAAGTGGGTTTCTTGAAAAATTTAATCATTGTGATTCTCCTCTTAATTTGATAATTGCTTTTGTTACCCAAAAAGCCCGTTGTTCCTGGGATCAGCGGACACCGAGCAGGGGTCGCTAAACTAATGATGGATAAGCCGTAGCTTTGATACTCTTCTGGCATTAAAGAACATAACGTATCGGCATCACAAGCTAACTCACAGTCTTCACGCATTCTAGCAAAAGAGTACCAAATTAATGGATTAAACCAATGGACGATCTGTGCGGTAACGGCCAGCCAATTAATAAGTATATCTTTCCTTTTATAATGTGATAGTTCATGGATGAAAATATGTCTGATGTTTTCATCATTAAGGCGATTAATTAAGGATTTAGGAAGAAGAAGTTTGGGACTAACGATTCCGTAAAGACAAGGTGCATCGATACGATTCGTAATTATTATCGGAAGGTTTCTTCTAATACCTATTTTGTTGGTACATTCTTGCATAAGTTTAGACATCCGTGCGTCCGTTACAGCAGGTTCTCGTCTTACTAATAAATAGAATCTGAGATTTGTTATGAGGGTGAGAATCGCTAGAATTAAAGCCCCGACTAACCATAGAATGGCTACTATCCCGCCTATAGACAAATTCTTAGAAATAGGTTCTTCCGATTTGGTATTACTTTGATTGTCGATAAATGATTTATTATTCGTTAACTGAATATCTTTCCCGGATATGTTGCTGGTTGGAGTATTGATATCTGGTATCATAATATTTGCTTGATTGACCATCTGAATTGTTACCGATTTTTTTGGTAACAAGCTGTAAAGGCTCCAAGGACTTTGAATATCGTAAGGCATGAGTAATCGAATGATAAGCAACATCCAGATCGCATATTGCCACTTTGCATCCAGTTTATTGCGCAGTGCATAGTTAACCAGCAAAATTAGGACAGCCAAGATACTAGCCATAATAGACGATTTAATAACCCAGTTGAAGACTAACTCTAATTCCATGAAATTACCTCCATCCGGATTATTTATCTTCTAAGAGTTTCTTAAGCTCCTCTATTTCTTCTGCCGATAGCTCTTTGTTTTCAATAAAGTTTTTAACGAGTAAATTAAGAGAACCATTATACACACGACCTAAGAATGACTTGGCTTCCTCTTTAGCGCATTCGTTTTCAGGAACTAAAGGATAGTATAAATATCCACGGCTTCCAATGTCATAAGATAAGGCATTTTTGATAACCAATCGACTGAGTAACGTTTTAATCGTTTTCGGTTTCCAGTCAGTTGTTCCCTTCAGTTCATGAATGACATCGCTGGAACCGAGAGGAGATTCATTCCATAGTACTTTCATGACCCGCCATTCGGCATCGGATATTTGCGGGATATTTTGCATTTTTTTCACCTGCCTACATTAGTAATCTTGTTAACTATTATAGCTTACATTTGTAGGCGTTTATTGTCAAGCATTTCTAAAAATACCCAGTAGTTAGAATCAAATTGGGTCCGATAATGGTCATTATGAAAAGCAGTTTCCTTGCTCATTACTAGGAATATAAACTATGCCTTTTCCTCTTTTTTAATTATGGTCCATCCGCTGCCAGTCTTCTGAACTTGAACTGTGAAGGTAATTGGTATATTCCCGGAACCGCCAATAGGCTTATTATTAGAATCGTTGATCATTACTGAATAGATCATGTAAACCTGAACTATGTCGTTTTCTTTTCTCTGAGAAATTTCCTTCAGACTGAAGTCTATTTTAAACGGTTTCTTAAATTCGGGAGAATTAACAGGATAAATATTATAGATGTTGGTCTTGTTAAATACCTCTTTGGTCATATGTTTAGAGAGCTCATCACTGAATCCCTTGTCAGTTAAAAAAGCCTCTTTTACCACATCATTTATATCGACGAATCTAGGCGCTTCCGTTTTTACCTGTTTTCCGCAAGCCCCCTGTGTGAAAATAATCAATCCCATTAAGATTACAATAAGAATTCTGTTTGTCTTCACTGAGCCAAATTCCTCCTTTAAAACTAATTTAGACGACCCTTAAACCCAGGCATAATTTATACTTTGTCACTTTTGGGTCCGATAACGAATATTCTGTAAAGCACCCTTGACAGTAAAGGTTGCTTTACAGTAGAGTTAAGGTATATATGAAAAAGGGATGACGATATTTTGAAAAATCATATGAAGCAATTGAGACAAGAGAAAGGCCTCTCACAAGAAAAAATGGCGGAAATATTTAAAGTATCTCGTCAAACGATCATTTCTATTGAACATGGTCACTACAATCCTTCCTTACCTTTTGCAATTCAGATTGCTCGTTTCTTTGATAAAATTGTGGAGGAAGTGTTTATTGTTGAAGAAGAGTGAGAGAATAATTCCACTCCATTACAAATTGTAATTATAGTTAAATGGCATTATAAGAAAGAGGTGTACTTATAATGAAAAATCAATATGGGCGAGGCCTTTATATTGTGTTTGGTTCTATCTTTTTATTATTTAGTTTGTTACTCAGCTTAGCTCCCATTACTACAGGTACCTTTCCAATCGGACAGGAACTCGTGATGTTCTCAATCAGTGTTGTGGCTTTTTGCCTTGCTTACCTTTATCCTCAATTCAAGGATAATGATGAACGTTCAAAACTCATCCGTGAAAAAGGAATGTTTTACAGTTATTTTATCATAATCGGTTTTCTGATGATAATGTCAGGGCTCTTTCAATTTAATATTATCAATCTCAATGGTATTCAGACACTTTACGTAATACAAACTTTAATTATAATTACAGTTTTCCTATCGTTTGTGATGCTATCAAAAAAGCGTTAATAGCTATATTTGGTCATTGAGTCCCATAATTACGGTTACGTAAACAAAACTGCCAAAACATTCATTCTTGGCAGTTTTTTATATTCATGTAAAATAGCTCTCCACCAATTAAATCTTCTCTTTTACATCCATCCTAACAGTTTTTGCTTAAATCCAAGTT
>Ga0209386_1000317_pt1 | contig 24860 bp, 19 predicted proteins | sample NGEPertwo_FD_184510 | JGI IMG/M metagenome (GOLD analysis project Ga0209386, IMG submission 184510) | Arctic peat soil microbial communities from the Barrow Environmental Observatory site, Barrow, Alaska, USA - NGEE Permafrost154B-two... | ecosystem: Environmental > Terrestrial > Soil > Wetlands...
AATAATGATTTCCTGTTTCGTATACATACTTATCATGCATTAAAAATGAGATTTTATTCTCACTTTGTTATGACTAGTGGTATACTTCTCGATTGAAAAGGGGGGTAGTTCTTAACTGAAATAAACACAAACTTTTTTAACAAATCAGTAAAGTCTGATATCCAATGGTTGGATTCAATGTATTCTTTAGGGATTTCATTAAATGCATCTAAGTAAAGCTTAACCTTAAAATTTGAACACAACAATTCCATACTCATTCCTACAGGTATACTTTGCTCAATTAGATCAATAATACTTCCTTGATAGAGTTTAAGGTCAGCATAAATAGGAATAACTGATTTTCCAAACTCTAAGCTATCTTCAATACATTCTTTAGTTAATAATTTTGATAATCGGGCAACACTACCTTTTAAAGAATAGCTTTTTCCGCCGCCTGGTAGTCCTATGAGAATTAGTTTATCAGGACCACTGTCTAGGAGTGTTTCAATTGGTGCTTCACTATATCTATAGGAATAAAACTCGCCCTTTCCACTTTTTCTATTTTCAATTGGGTGAACAATTAAAGGAAGATGCAATTTTGAATTTTCAAAACCAGAATATTTTGCTGCGTGTCTGTTTAGACTAAGGACAAATTCAGAATCTAATTTTAATTCTGATGAATATGTTTCAACTTTTGTTAATTTTAATTTTTCTAATAATTCTAAAATCGAAGAATGATCTTTTACCCCATGTTCATTAATCGTAGTTTTATAGTCTATTAAATGGATTCCGAAATTCCTCCTCCAATAATCTTTCTCTTGATCATTGATATCTGCCATTATTGCATAATGGTCTCTTGCACCTCCTTTATAGGTATTGAATAGTAAATCTTTTAGATACAGGAAGTCAGGGTCTCTTAATCCAAATCCAATATATACAATTGGTCGACTAACCATCAGCGTTTTGGCCGTTTCTAGAGCATGATATAATTCGCCCCCAAAATTTAATGATCTATATTGCTCTCTTGTCAATATAATGCTATCAGAATCTTCAACATCACCGTGAAGTTTAAATAGGAAGTTTTTTGCTCTTGCGCCAACTATTTCAGCAGTCTCTGTAAGTTGCTTATTTACAACACTTCGAAAATAGATATCAGGAGTCCATTTATTAAAACTTAACTCTAAAAGCTTGTCGTAATTGGTAGTAATGTAACAAGAAGGTCCTAATGAAATTATTTTACAATGAATTTCATGAGGTTTTGCAATACCTAGACGACACGATTTTCTAATAAATTCTGCGAAATTAGGTTTGGTTAATTTGTCAAACCCGTAACTGGCAGCTTGCAATAGATCTCCTCTTTTAAATTCTTGTTCGGTTAACGTAGGATCCATTCCATTCGCTTTAAGAAAATCGATAAGCTCCTTAATTAAAACAGTCCAAGATGGAAGTCCTGACCATAAAGAGACTCCTGAGCCTATAAACAAAACTGTATCTTCTTGTTTGAGTATCTTTTTTAAATTTTCAATCATAAGATTTTATATCGATGGATGCGTCTTTAAAATTGCGCCTAACTAATAAACATTACCAAATGTATATTACTTTTCTAAGCATTCCCTTGTATTAAGCATATTTATTTGAATTCGGTCGGTTCGTGGTTTGCATCGAAAATGTATCGGGTATTTGTTTGCCTGGTATGGCCACGATAAATCGTGGCCATACCAAGCTCCAGAACAACGATACATCGTGGCCTTGCAACATCTAAAGGTTTAGTTAGGGATTCATTCCGTTCACCTGCAAATACAAGCGCGCCCCAATGGCAAAGAAACGTAGACTGGGTAGATTAAAATATAGCGCATAAAAAAACCTCATCCGGATTTTACTCCCAACAAGGTTTTCGTTCAAATCTATCCATCAGTTCAGGCTATTATTCTACGTTGGCCGGTTTGGCATCATCTTTAGTTTTGCGCGTAGCCGGATCAACAATCACGCGTGCATTTTTGTAGGCCTTGAAAAAATCAGCTTCTTTGGTTAGCTACTCGTTCATTTTATCAGGATCTTGTCTGGAATCAAAAATATCTGTGATGTAAATGTACTCGTCAACAACCTTGTAAATTATCTTGCAATGACCTTCAATTAAACGACGATGTCCTAATCCCAAATGCTCTAAAAATGGTTCTTTCTGGCCTATTAAAGGTTGCTTCAGCAGGGTGTCTGCCTTATCTAAAATTTGATCCCTTATTTCAATCAGTTTTTCAGGAGAAACATTTAGCGCAATAAACTCTAATGTTTCTTCCAGGCTGACGAGTGCCTGTTCAGTATAAACAAGCTTCATTACCGGAGGGTATTATTCGTTTTCTGTTCGATTTCAGTCCTGGAAAATACCTTTCCTGATTGAATGTCTTTTTCTGATTTCTGAGCCCTACTGATAAGTTTTGCTTTTAGTACTTCTTCTTTGCGAAGCATTTCATAAAACTCGTTGATCAGGCTTTCATCTACCTGATGCAAGCGACTGTGGATAAAATCCCTTTTTTCAACTAAATTCATAATTTTCACTCTTTTGTCATTCGCAAAATTAACGATTAAACTTCATCTTTCGTTTAAATCAAACACTTTAAAAACCTCATCCGAATTTCACTTCAAACAAGGTCTTCTTGCAAATCGATCCATCAGCTCAAACTATTCCAGTTGAATTCAATAGTTTCGCCGTTTTCATAGCGTCAAATGGACGGTGGAAAGGGCAGGTTTTGAAAACCTGCAAGTTCCGGACATTCTACACTGTCATCTGTACGGTCACGACATGTCGTGACCATACGACGGTTCGTGGTTTGCATCGAAAATGTATCGGGTATTTGTTTGCCAGGTATGGGCACGATAAATCGTGTCCCGGCCAATTAAAATTTTATTGAAACAATAGTTCCTGTTTACGAACCCTCATTTCCTGAAGTTGAAGGATCATTTCCTGAAAAAAGATTTCATTTCTCAACATCGAAACCTCATTTCTTAAACACGAACTGCCATCGCGTCATGTTGAAGGTTCATTTCTTAAAAAAGGATTTCATCGCTTAAAAATTAGATTTCATTTCTCAACTAAGAACTGCCATTGCGACATGTTGAAGAGTTATTTCCTAAAAAAAGGGGTCATCGCACAAGTTTGAGATTTAATTTTGCAAACACGGGGGTTCTTGTGTTGTATCTAAGTAGGGTCTGCTGAAAAAATTACATAAAACCACGAAGTGGTTAAATGTGAATAGCCCCGAATGAAATTCGGGGAAAAGATAGAACCCAGGTCCCGAACCCTGATAAGGGTTCAATCGATGTTAACGCATTGTTATTGAACCCTTTCAGGGTTCCGAATCATCTCGTATTTTCATCCACCGGTTTCACCGGCGGTTATTCATATTAAATCCTTTCAGGATTTCTTACAACTCCCAAGTTGAAGGTGAAATATTGAAAATGCATGGGTTTTACATTATCAATTCAAATTTCCTTGCACTTATTTGAAATAAATAATCATTATCTAAATGAAATACAGTGGCTTATTAGTTTTTCAGCAAACCCTAAGTATTATTTCCCCGAAAAATTATAAATGTTCTGATTCAAACAATTCGGATGCAATATCCGTATTGAACTTTGTAGCTTACAAAATAATAACGATGAAAAAAATAATAGTTTGGATAGGAATTATACTGTTTGTTGCTGCGTGTTCAAGCCAAAAGAAAGCAGTTGAAACAAAACATAAAACGATTGAAGTTGCGACAGAAGACAGCCTCGAATACCAACTGGAAACCTTCGATCAGGGTTTTGAAAGCTGGTATCTGTTGCATGATAATCCGTCGCAATATCACTCGCAGTCGTATTACGAGGGATGGAACCGGCAATATGTTTCGGCATGGAATGCGAATGCGATGGACTCACGAAAAGCTTCGTTTTTCGAACCGATAGTTGGTTACGATCCAACGGTTGATTACGGGTTTGAACTCAATCACCAGCTGTTTTACTATTTCCTGTATGTCGAAAATGTTTTGAAAATCAGGATTATGTCGGGAGGACCAAAGGCTGTCCTGTTCTGAATTTGATTCTGCGATTGACTTCCTTCCAAATCTACAGAATCTTCTGAAACATCAGTTCCGTTTTCCAGCCATCCCGGGTGTTTTGCCAGTCCTTTTTCGTTCCGCAGAGTTCAAATCCATTTTGCTCAAACAGGTGAATACTGGTTTCATTCTCCTCGCTGATGTTGGCGTACAGCTGATGCAGCCGGAGATAATTCCCGGCATAAGTACAAAGCAATTTCAAGGCATCGGTGGCATATCCCAGTTTTCGGTCTTTTACGTCGTGAATGAGTATTCCGACTCCGGCTCTGAAGTGAAATGGGTCGAAATCGAACAGGTCGATGGCCCCGACTGCTTTTCCTTCCAGCGTTTCGATAACCATACGGATCTGTTTACTTTCGTAAATGTCGCGCTGCGATTCTTTGATGTATTTGGCCAGAATATACTTTGAAAATGGCTCAAACGTATTGCTCACTTCCCATATTTCCGTGTTGTTTTCCCATTCGAACAGCAGATCAATGTCGTCGGGTTCGAGGGCTCTGAATCGAACTTTGCCAAATTCAAGTCTTTTGTCAGTCATGATTTTCCGATTTTTCGCCAGGCTTTCAGCACGATTTCAAGATCGTTAATCAGCTGGTAATTTTTAGCGTAAACAATATTTAATTCATCTTTCTTTTTCTCCGGAATATTCTCCGGGAAAAGAGAAGCAGGGGAGAGGATGCCTTTTTTGAGGAGTGGCAGATGATTCTGATTTTCGGAGCAGTAACCAACCCAGCTTTTTCTTCCGGATAAAACTTCAGGAATACTCCGGTAGAAACCTGATTTTTCAGGAATAAATCCGATGATGAATGGCGAAAAAACGAACAGAAAGATGGATGTGATCAAGTCGAACACCCGTTTGTTTTGCCGGTTATTTTCTTTGGCAATGGAGTTGATGTTTACCACATACAAATCGCCGGCTGTTGAAATGGAGTTGCTGCCAATAATGGAAAGACTCTCCGGAGGCGCGATTTTATAATCGATGTTGAGGTCGTTTAACTCAAGCATGATCCGGATAATTTCCTGTGCCGGAATATCTCCGGAAGAGAAAATGAGTTCGTCAATTTTGTTGATGCGGACGATTTCGGCCAACTGATTGAGCTTGCCGAGGAAGAGGAGGTGGTGAACCGATTCTTCAGGCGAGACAAAGCCAATCGTCTCAATTTTTAATCCTGAACTGACAATGAGTTCCGCAATTCGTTTCGATTCAGCTTCGCCGGCCACCAAAACTACTCGTTTGCGCTTGTCCGATTCGAGATCAAGGCCGCTTATCCGGAATTTGGATAACAGGTAGCGGTAAGCCGGAAGCACAACAAATGCCCATGCAGAACCAAGCAGAAGCAATGCCCTTGAATAACGCAGGCTTTCATTGGCCAGCGAATAGAATACCAGAATGCTCAGTGTACCCCAGGCTAAACCTTTAAAGATACGCTGAAACTGAATGTTTTTTCGGTAACCTCCGTTGAGCCAGATACTACCAATCCATATCAGGAGATAGACAGGGACGACAACATGCAGATATTGCGGAGGATAATAACCCTGCACGAATTTGTAGGCTTCCCAGTTTGGCAACAAAACGGCAAACCCGAGGTAGATTAAAATGGCATCGGCTGCCGGGAAAAAGATTGTTTTCAGAAATTGACCGGTTAAGCTTAATAAGGCCCGCAAATAGATGGCCATATGAATCAGAATGGCGTATTGGCGTGCGTTGCCTTTCGAAAAGTGTTTTTCGGCAAAGATGATCATTGCTTTGTAAAACATCCTCACGTAGTTGATGCTTCCCTTTTTGGTGCTTTCCCCTTTGTAGTGAATGATGGTTGTTTCTGGAAAATAGTAGTTTTTGTATCCTCCCTGTGTGATGCGGTAAGAAAGGTCGATGTCTTCGCCGTACATGAAATAATCTTCATCGAGCAATCCGACCTGATCGAGCGTTTCGCGGCGGAGGAGCATAAACGCACCGGCAAGAACTTCTACTTCATGAATCTGATCGTTGTCGAGATAGCCCAGGTGATAGCGGCCAAATCGTTTGGAGCGCGGGAATAATTTCGAGAATCCGGACATTTTCCAGAACGCAACTTCCGGAGTTGGCAAACCGCGTTTCGATTCGGGTAAAAATCGGCCGGTACCATCGATCATTTTCACCCCCAGACCACCGGCATCAGGTGTCTGATCCATAAACCGGACGATTTTCAGGAAACTGTCTTCTTCAACTACAGTATCCGGATTAAGTAATAAGATGTATTCGCCTTGTGCAATGCGGATGGCCTGATTGTTCGCTTTTGAAAAGCCACTGTTTTCTTTGTTTCGGATTAATTTCAGCTCCGGAAATTTCTCTTCAACCAGCTGGCATGAACCATCAACCGAATTGTTGTCGACCACGATTATTTCGGAACTGACCTTTGCTGCAGCTTTTTGTGCAGCATGAAGACACTGTTCCAGAAAATATTTAACGTTGTAGCTGACAATGACGACTGATAGCTTCATTCTTTATTTGATAATCGATTCTTCGAAATTCATCCGGTTTACAATCGAGCGTCCGAGTGTAACTTCATCGGTATATTCCAGTTCGTCTCCAATTGAAACCCCTCTTGCCAGCGTTGAAATTTTTATATTCGAGTCTTTCAGCTTCTTGAAAATGAAAAAATTAGTTGTGTCGCCTTCCATGGTTGTACTCAGAGCCAGAATAATTTCTTCGGCAGACTTCTCATTGACACGACTGACCAGTGAATCTATTTCCAGATCAGAAGGGCCAATTCCATCCATTGGGGATATGATTCCACCCAGAACATGATACAATCCGTTGAACTGATTCGTGTTTTCGATCGACATCACATCTTTAATGTTTTCAACCACGCAGATCAGGCCCGGATTTCGTGACGGATTTGCGCAGATGTTGCAAATGTCGGTATCCGAAATGTTGTGGCAGACTTTGCAATGTTTAATTTCAGAACGTAGCTGAATCAGGCTGTTCCCGAATATTTCCACCTCTTCCACCTCTCGTTTCAAAAGGTGTAATACAAGCCTCAGGGCTGATTTCCGTCCAATGCCTGGCAGTTTGGCAAATTCATTTACTGCATTTTCCAATAATCTTGATGGAAACCGATCAATATGCATATTCCATTTCTTTAATAAACGTCAAATTTAATCAGTGAAATCGATTAAATGGACCATGCCGATGATTTTCAGGTATTATTTTTTCAGATATTTTGCAACAGTCGTCAGTACATCATCCATCCGGATGGGTTTTACCAAAACATCGTTGCAACCGGATTCAATGCATTTTTGTCTGTCTTCGGCCATGGCATAGGCCGTTTGAGCGATGATGGGTATTTTAAGATCCTTGAGTCTGATCTGGGAAGTGGCTTCATAGCCATTGATTTCCGGTAACTGAATATCCATCAGTATAAGGTCGATTTTTGTTGTGTTAAAAAGCGTCAGGACATCAATACCATCCTTTGCCCAAACGACATTGGCTCCCGTTTTTTGAAGTATGCTGTACAGGTATTCGTAATTGTATGGCGTGTCTTCGGCAATCATAATTGTATACTGGCTGAAGTTATACTTAGCCTGAACTGGAGTTTTAGCCGCTGATCGGACCATGGGGATTTTAATTTTATCGTAGGGTACGTTTAAAAAGAAAATGCTTCCCTCTCCTTCGACCGATTTTACGTTAATATCTCCACCCAGCAGAAGAGCCAGGTCTTTACAAATTGATAAACCTAATCCTGAAGCAGGAGAATCGGCAACTATGGGCTCATCGTTAAAGCTAAACCGTTTGAAGATGTTTTTAATGCGGTTGGCTGGTATTCCAGATCCGGTATCTGAGACGAAAAACTGTAATTTGTTGTCGTTTATAATGGAGTACCCAATTTCAATGTGTCCTGCATTGGTGTATTTCAAGGCATTCAGATATAGATTGTTGATGATCTGTTTGAGCCGGTATGGATCGGTAAAAATCACGTCATGATGTACTTCTTCCGGAAGTTGAAAAATAAGCTCGAGATTTTGTTTTTGTCTTCGTTTCAGGAAATTGCTATAGGTCATTTCAAGTTCTGTGAATAAATCACCCAGTGAGCAGGCTTCTTTTTTTATTTTCAGTTCATTGGCTTCAATTTTTGCCACATCAATGATGTCGTCAATTAAGCGTAATAAAGCCTGACTGTTTTCTTCAATGATTTCAGAGTATTTTTTGTGTTTCTGATAGGGCAGATTTTCATTTTTAATGAGTTCGCTAAAACCAATAATGGTATTGATTGGCGTCCTGATTTCGTGGCTCATGTTCGCCAGAAAATTGTTTTTGTAGTTATTGGCCGTTTCGGCATCCTGTTTCGCTTTTCTTAGATCTTTTTCAATTTTTTTCAGGTATGAAATATTTTCAGATATTTTTACGTAATGAGTTATCGTACCGAAATGGTTTCTGATAGGAGATATACTGGCCAGTTCCCAATAGAATTCACCATTCTTTTTTCTGTTTTTAAATTCTCCCTGCCATTCATTTCCTGAACTGATTGTCTTCCATAATTTCCCGTAGTAAGCTTCAGAATGAAAACCAGACTTCAGAATACTGGGTTTTTTGCCGAGTATTTCCTGATCATTCCATCCTGTAATTTTGCAAAATGCCGGATTGAAGAATTCAATGAATCCTTCGGCATTTGTGATAACTACCGATATCGGACTTTGAATGATTGCCTGGTGAAGTTTCGTTAATTCATTTTCCGATTTTTTCTCTTCAGTGACATCGCGGTGGGTTCCCAGCATCCTGAGAGCTTTCCCGTTTTCGTCGCGTAATACAGAGGCACGGCTTCTGATCCAGATATAATGACCGTTTTTATGTTTCAACCTGAATTCCGATTCGTAGATTCGTAAGTCGCTGTTCAGGAAGTCATTGATGAGTTTGGTTACTCTGTCTTTATCTTCAGGATGAAGTAATTCTTCCCATATCGAATAATTATCGGGTATTTCGTCCGGATAATATCCTAACATTGATTTCCATTGTCTGGAGTAGAAAGTCTTGCCGGTTCCTATTGTATAATCCCAAATCCCGAGATCAGAAGCTTCTACGGCCATTTCATAACGTTGTTCGCTTTCGGTCAGCTTTTTCTCGGCAATTTTGTAACGGTTGATGTTCTTCAGGATAATTAATACTGACTGATGCTGATTGACCGGATCTGTTTCAGGATAAAGAAGCATATTCCACCACACCTCTTTATTGCCTTTTTTTACCAGAAATTCTTCTTCTTTCTTCCTTTGCTGTTGAAAAACCTTAGCAATCAGATGAGTGACTGTTGGTGTGATTTCTCCAAATAACTGTTTTTCTTCCAGGGTTTTTCCAATAATTTCTGAGGCTTTTTCCTTTAGTTTGTCCGTGAAGTTTTTAGAAACATATACCACCTGCATGTCAGCATTAATTCGGATTAATACTTCTTTCAATTTTTCAGGTAAAGTCAGGTTGTTTTGTTTGTCTGATTGTGCGGCTTCTTCGAAACTGATCAGCGTCAATCCTGAACTGAGCGGAGTGATGGCGATGGTGAGAATGCTGTTTTTCCGGTCAAAAAACAGATGTTTGATCGTTTGCAATTTTATTGCTGGTAATACTTCATTCTCAAAGAAAGAGCGGATGTTTTTTTTCAGGACTACGGTAATCTGAAGCAAATTCGCATTTAAATCCAGATTCTCATCTCGCAGGATTTGGTTTATTTGCCCGGAAAACTCCTCAATCTGGAGATTCTCATTGATTTTAATATATCCTGAAAAAGATTCAGTCTTGTACTTTGTTAGGAACATGGCAGCAATTTGTATTTAGATTCATTAAAATTACTGAATAAAAGTTTTACAAACCGAATGCTTCTGGTTTTTTTTTCATTTGATCAAAAATAACTGGCCTGAGTTTGCTTTCATGCTTAGTTTTCTGTCAACTAATTCAAGTTTCGTCAGAGCTTTGTCGATTCAGTCAGATGCGATTAGTTGTTCTGATTGCTGTTTTTATATAAACAGACTCATGTTGAATGTGTTTACCAGAAAACCGTACCGCTTGTTAAAAAAACTTGAAATAATCTGAGGCGGATAGTCTGAATGGCCCGTAAATAGTATAAATTTGAAAGGAAATGAATAAGCGGGAAATCATACAGCAGACGGAAAGTTTTATTGTCTCCGAATTTCAGTTGGAGGGAAGTGGGCATGATTGGTTTCACATCGATCGGGTGCGAAAGATGGCTCTTCGGATAGGCTTTTCGAATGGTTGTGATTTATTTGTGACGGAAATGGCAGCCTTGCTTCATGATCTTGACGACTGGAAATTGGTTGGTTCAGATTCCCATTTCCCCTCAGGCGCAGAAAAATGGCTGAATGAGATGGGCGTTGAACCCGAACTTGCTTCGCAGATTCTGCGTGTCATTGAGGATGTTTCATTTCTGGGAGCTGGTACCGAAACTCCGGTCCGTTCGGTTGAGGCCGCAGTGGTTCAGGATGCTGACCGCCTTGATGCGATGGGAGCACTTGGTATCGCACGTACATTTTCATACGGAGGCCATAAAAACCGACTGATTTATGATCCGGCAGTTCTCCCGGTTATGCATCCTGATTTTCAGGAATATAAAAAGAGTTTGTCTCCGACAATTAACCATTTCTATGAAAAACTGTTATTACTCAAAGACCGGATGAATACGGAAACGGCACGGATTATTGCAGAGGAAAGACATCAGTTTATGGAGGATTATTTAGTCCGGTTTTTTGAAGAATGGGAGGCAACACGATGAAAACTAAACAACTTACAAATACTTCGAGTATGAAAATTGAACACTTAGCAATCTGGACCCGTGATCTGGAGGGAATGCGTAATTTTTACACGCATTATTTTGACGCAGTATCAGGATCGTGTTACTACAACCATTCCAAAGAGTTCAGATCCTATTTTCTTTCATTCGAAGGTGAATGCAGGCTTGAACTGATGGAAATGCCTACTGTTTCCAATAATAGAAATGATTATCACAAGTACGTTACCGGAATTACCCATTTTGCCTTTAAGGTTGGCTCACGCGAAAGGGTAGACGGAATTACGGAAATGCTGCGCAAGGATGGTTTTGAAATTGTTAGTCCCGGAAGAACTACAGGTGACGGATATTATGAAAGTGCAGTGTTTGATCCCGAAAAAAACAGGATTGAAATTGTGGCCTAAGGGAAAGCTTCGGGATTCAAATAAGCTTTTGTCACTGATCGTCTTTTAGCCATTTATTGTTCCGAATGCACCGGTAATAAATGGCTACCAATAGTATTTCCTGAATATTACCAATGTATACGGATCCGGGTTTTCATCGAGCCTTTCTGATCTATTTTTCTGCAGGATAATTTTTTGCGGCAAATTCCAGTTGCTTATACCAATCTTCACCGTATTTGCGGATCAGAGGCTCTTTCAAAAAAACATAGAGGGGAAGTTGTGCGCTTTTTCCGCATTTGCGACCGGGTTTGCAAATGTCTATCTGTTGGTAGTTCACCGCATCAAAACGTTTGTATTCCGTAATACGAATGGGGAAAAGATGGCAGGAAACCGGTTTTCTGAAACCGATTTTACCGTCCAGAAAAGCCTTTTCGATTCCGCATTTCAGAATGCCCTTTTCTTCGAGCGTATAAGCACACTGCCTGTTATTGACCAGCGGCGTTACCAGATCACCATCGAGATCAATTACAGCAAATCCTTGTTTTCTGATTTCTGTACGGTGGGTTTCGGACAGATAGGTTTCAATTTCAGGATAGGCTTCCTGAATGGCTTTTGTTTCTTCCGGAGTAACGGGTGCACCCGAATCGCCTTCGACACAACAAGCTCCTTTACAGATCATTAAATCACAAAGGAATTTTTTCTCCAAAACATCTAAACTAACAATGGTGCGTCCGATTTCGAGCATAAGAGGTAAAATAAAATGAGGCTGTATCAAAAATCATTGACCTCGTCATCCTGAACTCGTTTCAGGATCTCGACGAAATGGATATCAGACCCCGAAATGAATTCGGGGTGACGATATTCACGTGTGTTTTGACTTTTAAGACAGCCTCATTTATGGGTTGAGTAATATTATTTTTCAATCAATACGTTTCCAGTCATTTCCGCTGGAATTTCCAAGCCCATGATAGATAGAATGGTAGGCGCAACGTCGGCCAGAATCCCGTCTTTTATTTTCGCATTTTTATTTTCAGAAATATAGATGCATGGTACCGGGTTTAGTGAATGGGCTGTATTGGCTGATCCGTCTTCGTTTATTGCATTGTCGGCATTTCCGTGGTCGGCAATAATGATGACTTCGTAGCCACCTTTCTGAGCTGCCTCAACTACTGCTTTGGCACAGCTGTCAACGGCAGTTACTGCTTTCGAAATGGCTTCGTAAACGCCGGTATGTCCAACCATATCCCCGTTTGCAAAGTTCAGGCAAACAAAATCGGCAGTTTGATTGAGTAATTCAGGAACAATCAGGTCGCGAACCATCGGAGCCGACATCTCGGGCTGAAAATCGTAAGTCGGAACTTTCGGTGATGGAGCTATCAGTCGTTTTTCACCTTCGAATTCCTCTTCGCGGCCACCGCTGAAAAAGAAAGTCACGTGTGCGTATTTTTCTGTTTCCGCAATACGGATTTGTTTCATCCCGGCTTTCGAAACGATTTCGCCTAAGGTGTTATTGAGGTTCGGCTTGTCAAAAATGACATTGACATTTTTGAAGTCAGCCTTGTAGTTGGTCATGGTGTACCATTGCAGCGGCATCGTTTTCATGCCAAATTTCGGAAGATCCTGTTGTGTAAAAGCAATGGTTGTCTGACGCAGGCGGTCGGTGCGGAAGTTGAAGCAAATGACCACATCGTCATCCTGGATGGTTGCCAGCGGTTCTCCTTTTTTGTCAACCATGACGATTGGTTTCAGAAATTCGTCGGTTACACCAGCTTCGTATGATTCTTTGACCGTTTTTAGCAAATCGGTTGAAGGAGCTCCTTTTCCTTCGGTATATAAATCGTAAGCCAGTTTTACACGTTCCCAGTTTTTATCACGATCCATGCCGAAATAACGGCCAATCAGTGAAGCAAATTTTCCGTTTGTTCCTTCCAGATTTTTCAGGTCTTCTTCCAGAAATCCCGATCCTGAACGTGGATCCGTATCGCGGCCGTCAGTTAATCCGTGAATGAAAGTGTTTTTTAATCCAAAGTCGGTTCCGATCTGGCAAAGTGCAACCATGTGCGAGCTCAGGGCATGAACCCCGCCAGGTCCAATCAATCCGATCAGATGCACATTTTTATTATTTTCTTTTGCGTAGGTGAACGCCTTAACTATTTGAGATTCATCCCAAAGCGATTTGGTACGTATCGATTTGGTGATTTTAACCATGTCCTGATAAATTACACGTCCGGCGCCAATGTTGAGGTGACCCACTTCGGAGTTGCCCATTTGTCCATCAGGCAAGCCAACATTTTCGCCGAAGGTAAGTAGCTGCGAATGTGGATAGTTGGCATTCAGGTTATCCATGAATGGTGTTGGTGCCGATGAAATCACATCTTTTTTAGTTCCATCACCAATTCCCCAGCCATCGAGGATCATTAAAAGTGCTTTTTTATGCGTTGCCATAATTTATATTCGTTTTAAATAGTGAACAGTTTTGTTACACAAAAGTATCGTTTTTTAAACAGGATTAGAAAATAATGCTCAGGCTCTTAACTTGAATTAACAATTTACTTTTATACTGCTTGTTCTGAAATCGTATTTTGCCTGAAAACTAAAATTGCCTGAAATGGAATTGACCGAATGCTAAAACATGACCGCGTTCTCTGCTGTTGTGTTGTTCGTGGTGAATGTGTACCGATTTTACAAATCCCGGGTAGAAAATCAGAACTGCCAAAGACAGAACCAGAAAGGATATGTTATTTCGTTTATTCATCAAATTTCTCAATCCGTGTAAAATGAAAGGGCCAAAAATCTTTCGCTGAATTGCTGAAGATTACAAAATAACGAACAAACGTCAACTGATATTGTTGTGCAATTAACTCTGAGAAACACAATGCTAAGATATTTTCCATTTTCTGAGTGACTGTTTAAATTTAACACAGAGAGTTTTAATTTCGATTAAAGAACTTGTCGTTCAGCTTTATAGATTGTACTTCAATAAAAAGTACTATTTGAGAAAACATGAAGATCACAGAGAAGAAAAAATCGCTTTGCGATTTTAGGCTCAGTGTACTCTGTGTATTCTCTTTATAAATGAAAAACAATACTTTTGAAATCTTCAATTCAACTTGGCATTTGCTATGGATTAATACTATTTCTCTGTGTTTAAATACTTTTAATTCTATTTTTAAACATTTTCTGAGTTAAATCAATTCGGATTTGTTGTTGTTTTCGGATTCAATATTTGAATTTGATTGATCAGCAAATGAATACCTTTTTGGCGCATTGCAAACATACAGACTGAACCGGACTTTGATTTTTTGGTTCTTTTTTTTGTGAATGGTTAACGGAGCATAAACAGTTTACATTTCTGAAAAAGACAGATACAGCAGCGTTCTTTCTTAGGATCAGCCATACGGTTTTCTATTCTGTTTTAATTGTGTAAGTTTTTGTTAATTCTGATTTCTATCTTTACAGATTCAAGCCGGATGTTACATTGATAGAACAAACACTGAATTGTCGGCCTGGTTTTGAGATAATGTGCTGTATTGTAGATTACTAACTTAATTTTCCCTTTATGAATCTGAGGCTGATTATACCGTTTTTAATTGTGTTCTTTTTCAGAACAGTCTGTCTTGTTACTGCACAGGATCTTCCTTCAGAGCATTTTACCGGAAATGATCTTCCCATCTCTTCCGGACAATCTGATGTATCATTACAAATGGAACGAACTTCAGGAGAAAACTTGTCCGGAACAACATTGGTGACGAAAAATCCGGAAAGTAAAACCCGGCAAAGAGCTGCAAAATCAGTCTCTCCTGATCTGAAAACACTTCGGTTAAAAAATAAGATCATTCCATTGTCCAGTCCTGTTTACGAGGTTATTGAATACTTTGAGGCTAAAGGATATCTGGGATTTTTACCTCAGGCGAAACCCTATACCAAAATATTTATTGCAGAGTTGCTGGTGAAACTTGCCGAAAAAGGAAATCTGTCGACCCGGGAAAAGAAAATTGTTCAACAGAATCTTTCTGATATTACCCAGGATTACAATGGATTGCCCATTTACAAAGAAGCCTCAAAAAACACCTATGCGCTTGCCGGCTTCAGTGCCGAAACTTCAGTCCGTTCAGGATTTGGCGATGATGGTACATGGGCGGCCAGTTTTGTTGGAGAGCCTTACCTTTCCGGAGATCTGGGCGAACATCTTACGTTTACAGCAGCCATGGGACTGGCCGTTGAACGCCTGACTCCTGATATCTTTTACCAGTCGTACACACGAGATAAGCAGGTGGTTTTTCCTTACACTTCAACAGGGTATTCCTATTTGCCTTATCAGTTTAATTTTGACACGATGTGGGCGCATGTTTTGGCGGAAGGAACTTCAGGAGAAGGAAAACCAGTTCGGGATAATTTGACAGCAGGAATGATTTACCATACTGAATTGAATGGTTCATGGTTCAACGGAGCCGTTCAGTTTAGTGTCAACAATCAGCGCAGGGCGTGGGGGCACGATCAGGGAAACCTTGTACTTTCAAATACAGCCCGAAGATTTCCGGGAATTGAGTTCAAAATTCAACCCGCAAGTTGGATCCGCTATTCGTTCCTGACTGGTTCGTTGTTTTCATACGCCAATCAGGATTCAAGTTACAGACGAGATATTTACGGTTACGATCTGGGACAGGTTCAGAAGAACTTTTCGTATCATTTGCTTGAGTTGATGCCCACCCGATGGTTGCAGATATCGGCAGGAGGTGGTAATATCTGGTCAAAACGACTCGAAATTGCTTACATGATTCCTTTTGTTTTGCCGCATTTTACGCAGATCGATGTAGGAGATCACGATAATCTGTCGCTGTATTTTGATGTAGCCACACTTATTCCCGATGTAGGTAAAATATGGGGAGGTTTTTTTGTCGATGAATTTAATTTTACCAAATCAGGCAATCCGCTCAAAATGCCACTAAACCGTTATGCCTGGCAGTTGGGTTGGAAAACAACCCTTTTATCAGCAATCATTCCCGGGACGACTTCAACTTTAAAGTATACACGCCTTACCCCATATGTTTATACGCATTATCCTGAAACTGACTTTAATACTTTCGAAAGTGGTCGTGCGTTGGATATGACATATACCCACGATGAATTTAACCTGGGTTTTTATTTGCCACCCAATTCTGCAGAACTGAACTGGAAACTGGTGAATATTGCTATTCCTGATCTGGTTTTATCGCTGGACAACCGATTGATTATCCACGGGACGAATGATCTGGCAAGCGATAATGTTTACCAGATTTACGGTGATGTATATCGTCATCAGCTTCAGGGACCGGCTAATGATCTCACACAGTATCCGTTGATGAATTTTACGAAAGATGGAATTTATGACTGGACTGTGGAGTCGGAACTGAAGTTTGACTTGAAGCTTCGCAACTCCGGTTTGCTGAACTATTATCGTTTGGTGGGAAGTCTAGGCTATTCCAAAACATGGTGGAAAAGTAATGCAAGTCAGGTTGTTGCTCCTGAAAGTAAAAGTTTGATGACCGGAAGTATTGGGATTGTGGTGGAGATGTAGAAAGTAGAAGTTCCAAATTCCAAGTTCAAAAAAAAACCTCCAGAGTTTTTAAAACTTTGGAGGTTTGGTATGGTTTAAATAGGATCAATTCAAAATTCGTTAACTTTTGGTTACCTGCAGACCAGTGTTCGAAACACTGAAATCGACAAACCGGGCTCTTTGATTGATTGGATTTGCTGTTAATTCGTTTCTGATCTGAACGGCAGCTTTCCCGTCGCTGGCAAAAATGAGCATAAACCCACCGCCTCCCGCACCCAGTAACTTGTGTCCGATTGTCCATGGTGTAATCCGGTCAATGATTTTTTGAATTTCGGGAGTATTTGTTCCTGCATCCAATTTCTGGTTCAAATGCCAGCTTCGGAGAATATTCCTTCCTAGTCCTTCAAAATCTTTAACTGAGAGCGTTTCGCTGGTGATGTCAGAATGAGCTTTTAATTCTTCAAGTATGGCCAGATGGGCTGACGAATTCAGAAACATACCTCTGACAATGTCGGCCAAAATACTTTTGGCGACACGCGTAATACCGGTATAATAAAGCAATATTCTGTTTTTATAGTCCGGATCGCAAAACAATGATTCGGGCAACCATTTGATCACCGGAGTTTGAAGTTTGCCAGGAACGGTCTCAAGCTGTTTGATGCCTTCCAGAATTCCGCCAAACTGATCCTGCCAGCCACCTCCTGTAGTTAGAAGTTGTTCAAGTGCAAGTGTACGTCTGCCGGTTTCTGTTTTATCCCAACCCAGGCCGCAAACTTCTGAAAGAGTTCCAAGCACAGTTGCAGCCAGGATTGAACTTGTACCTAAGCCTGAACCTTTCGGGACTGCCGACAGGATGGAGATTTCCAGTCCGCCACCGGCATCGGAAAGCTGTTTGTGCAGTGAAGAAAATTTACGAAACGAGAATTCAGGAATGAAGCCGGCAAGTGCCAGTGCCGCTTTCGGAATGGCGAATGGCGAACCTATCGTGCGAAATGCCCTTAACTCTTCGAAAGTTGTAATTGTTTCCTGTGCACCCAGATCAATAGAACGGATTACAAATTCCGGCTTTTCAGATGCTTTGATGTAACAGTGCAAAGGTGGCTGACCATTTAATTCAACGGCCAGATTAACAACCTTGCCTCCGTGCAGAAAACAATAGGGTGGGGTATCGGTCCATCCGCCTGCAAGGTCGAGTCTTACCGGACTTCGACCCCATGCAATCTGATCGGATAAAAGCTGAATAGATGGATCAACAAGATGTTGATGGAAAGGTTCCAGTACGGCGTCGCGCAAATAGTCGAATGCCATTTTTTCTTCCTGAATCCAATCATCTCCTCTCCTGCGTTGGACTGTTGCACGAAACATATGGGAATGCAAGGGTAGCCAGATGTTGCTTTTTTCTGCCGGAACATCCGGAAGTTCCAGATTATGACGAACATATTCCAAAGCCAGTTTATCCAGATCAAGTTGGTGAAAAACTGAATTGTTATAATTGTTTGCTATGGCAGGAATCGCTTTTACCCGGAGATGGGATCTTTGCTCCTCCAGCAATGGAATATTACACCTCAGACTGATCTCTTCCGCACTTACACGGCGGGAACTGAGCCAAAGCTCAGTAAATTCCGGTTTGTTAGCCGGCATTGGATCTATCAGCCACTGAAGGAATGCTTCGCTTAGCGTTTCCTTCTTTAGTAGAGGAAATAGAGGAAGAAACTGGATGTCGGTAGCTTCAGGCAAACTGCTGAACGCTTTTGACAGGCCTCGTTTTTCCAGCCAGCCTGGTAAAGACAGCTCCATAAAAAGGGTGGACTCACTGTTCCGGGTTCCCCGGAAAGGATTCGTGAACCCGTAATTTCGAACGACTACTTCCTGAGGACTGATGGGAACCAGGTCGAGACAATTTCCGTTATGCAGCTTCAGGTTCCAGTTATTTTCAGGAATATTGGTGAGTGCATGATTACCCTGCAAATTCCAACCCGACGGAATAAATGCGTTTTCAATCCAAAGGTTTGTATGTTGGGATGTTAGCTGAGTTCTGACCTCCGAGTTTAAAACGAAAATGGAAGGATGTGGTTTAATCTGCCGGTGCCAGATTTCGCGTTGATCGGTTATCCGGTTTTGAATCGACAGGTTGGAAGTGATCAGTTCTGAAGTATTCCCCAAATGGTAAAATTCTCCTCCCTCCAGGTTGACCAGGGCTACTTTCAATTGGCTGATTTCGCTGTCGGCATTAATTGGTGAATCACCCATTCCGATGCCAAAATCACTGTATAAGTCATAAAAGTCCGGAAGTTGGTTCTCATAGGTACTCCCGTTCCAGCCACTGCGTTTCATCAGGAGCTTGACCGCTTTATCACTCAGCAGCCAAATGCCGATGTCCATCAGGAAATAGTACTTGTGAATAAGTTCCTTAATATCCGGGATGGACGGTTTTTGTAACATGAACTGCAGGTTGCCGGGAGAATCATGTTTGGCGAAGAAAACACCATGATTCGTTGCTTTTTCAGGTTCGAGCCACAGTCCAAAACAGACAACATCGGCATCAGGTATCTCCGGAATGGTTTTGCCTGAAAAAATAAGTGTGTCGCCACTGGCAACCAGCGTGTTGAGTCTGTCAGGAGCCCGGTCGAGTATTTGGTCGAACAAGGGAGTCTGGAGATGAATGAGCCGTTGATTGAGTTGCTGACCACGTGACCAGCGAAACACCGGCATGGGGAGCAGGCTTTTGCCTGCCGGAGCATAAGCCGGAAGACGCCGGCTTTGTCCTCCTGCATGAATAATGACCCGTTTTTCTTTCTGAAGCCATTCGTCAAACTGAGTTTCTTCTTCCTGATGAAACAATTCGGTGAGTAAATGAGCTGTTCCGCCTCCTGAGCCTACTCTTTTTTCTTCCGGATCAGAAGTTACAAACCATTGATCGGCTGGCAGACCTGATATCTGGTGAAAATGAGATATGGTATTGGATGGAACGGAGATAAGGTGCTTCATGTTTTTTACGGATTACGAGGATTTGAAAAGATTACAGGGATGTTGATTTTTACATTTATCGGAGCGTCCATTGTGCCTGTAAGCCAATCCCGGTTTGATTTTGGGTCAAATGACCGAGATCAACTGCCAGAATTGCCGAAAGCAGGAGTGGATGGTTCTGGCATTTCCAACTCAATTCCCCGAGTGAATAGGTTTGCTGGCGAACGGCATTGTAAGGTTGTGCATAGGTTCCAAAATTCCGGGAATAAGTGATCATCCCTTTCCATTTTAGATTTTTTGATACATATCCTTTTGCACCAAAATGGAAAGCCGAAACACGATTGTTGGCCACTCCGGAAACTACACCTTCATGATTTCTACGAATGGGTTCAAATAAGGGAGTTCCCATACTTTGCCCCAGATAGGTATAACCCGTTTGATAAATATAGTGATTAAAATAATTATCCAATCCGCGCATGTGTTCTTCTTTGGGACCAACGAGCTGGTGGCGGTTACCACTTTGATGCTTGCTGTACAGATATTCAAACAGGAATTCATCCAGAAAAGAACCGGTTTTATTTTTTCGGAAATGGAAAGTATAGAGGTTGTCTTTTATGTTGTCGAATTCCATTCCTGAATGGTCTTCAAACGGATGGCTGGCACGGATTTCAAGCTGAAAGTTTTCAAAATCTTTTTCGACAGTGATCAGATATGATCCCAGTTGATTTCCGGCGACATTCTTCTGTTCGTCTGACACAAATTCGGAACTGCCGCTGCTCCCGGCTATATAACGAAAATAACTTTTCAGATCATTGGGCAACTGGCCGGTCTGATCGGAACTTCCACCCCAAAATACATAATGGTTCATCCCGGCGGTAAAACGCAGAGAAGGATTGATCAGGGCACGGATCATCAGCGACTTGTGGTGAAGATGCGGACGGTCAATAGCCCGTTCGTCAGTCAAGATTCCTTCGTCGTATTCGGCATTTAAGCGGAACCAGCTTTTTGCAATAAAAAAGGGTATGAAGCCCGGAGTTGATAAACGAACTTTTGGATAGGGACGGTAATTTCGTGAGCGGAGCAAATCCCCGTTGCTTGATGAAAGACCACCCAGCAGTTCTTCGTCGGCAAATGCACCGGCCTGAAGTCGAATGACTTTTCCCGATAAACCCAGATAGGCCTGAATAATTTTAGGATCGATTCCTTCCTGTGAGATTAAAAGAGCCAGATCGGCTCCATAAGTCAGACTTAAATTTCCGGAGAGTTTCGTTTCTCCGAAAAGTGTGCCTTCGGTCAATTCCTGTCCGTTTCCGGTTGACGAATATTTTCCAAGCTGATTGTGTGTCATCCAAAAAGGTAAATCATTTCCACTGCCAACAAGGCCTGTAGTTTCAATCACTGCATCAGTGATCCGGCTTTGTGCAAATGAAAGGGAAGTAGTGAAAAATAAGATGATCAAACAAAAAAACTTCATGCGTTGTGGTTTGAGATGCCGGATTGTTGTTAATACGTTTGTGAAAATTGAAGAATAGATTGATGTAAATTTTGTTTTCATTAAATTAGGTCTGCCAGGAAATGGTTTATTTTCTGATAATGAATAGCATAAAAACAATTGACAAGAGCGAAGTACAAGCATTTTAAAAGGAACATCGATAAAAGCTAGCACTCGAAATTTTCAGTCAATCAAAAAATATTCCAGAGGAATAAAATGTTTATAGAAAATGGATCATACGAGCGGATATTCAACCCCGACTGGGGTTGTACAGCGCACTAATCATCATTTTCTATAAACAGGTGACCTCTCTGAGGTCTTACTCACCTTCTTCGGTTTTTCAGCAAACCCTAAATAACACTACATACGTGCCAGCTCCGGAACAGAGTGGCAGTTGAGTAGAGTTTGAGACGCTTTTTTAGTACTTTAAACAGACTTGTTCCAAGCTATGAGTTTTGAAGGTACCAGTTATACAGTTTTAATATTCCTTCCTCAATTTCAATCTGATGATGCCAGCCCAGTGCATGTAATCTGGATGGATCTGTCAGTTTGCGCATGGTGCCGTCGGGTTTGGAAGTGTTGAATACCAGATCGCCGCTGAAACCTACTTTTGTTTTGATCAGGTGAGCCAAATCGAGAATGGAAACTTCTTTGCCGGTACCGATGTTGATGTGGGTATTCCTTACTTCTCCTGTGTTTGTTGAAGTAAGGTCCTGGAAGTTCGTGTTTTCGATTAAGAAGACACAGGCATCTGCCATTTCTTCGCTCCAGAGAAATTCCCGCATGGGAGCACCGGTTCCCCATATTTCGACGGATACTGATTTTGCCGGATTTTGCCGGATTCCGTATTTTGATAGGATGGTTAAAATCTCATCGGTGGTGTTTTTACCTGAGATTCCTTCAATTGGTCGTTTGTTCAGATCCTCATGAATAGCGTTCCAGTTATTTTCTTCCAGACATTTGCCTAAGTGCATTTTCCGGAGCATGGCAGGAAGTACGTGCGATTTTTCGAGATCAAAATTGTCATTAGGGCCGTACAGATTGGTGGGCATGACCGAGATATAGTTTGTCCCGTATTGCAGGTTGTAACTTTCGCACATTTTGATTCCCGCAATCTTGGCTATGGCATAGGGCTCATTCGTGTATTCAAGAGGACCTGTTAACAGACAATCTTCTGTCATCGGTTGCGGAGCATCACGCGGATAGATACAGGTGCTGCCCAGAAACAACAACTTAGTTACCTTATTCAGGTATGCTGCATGAATCACATTATTCTGAATCATCAGATTCTCGTAAATAAATTGTCCGCGGTAGGTGCTGTTGGCAACAATGCCTCCTACCTTTGCTGCTGCAAGGATGACATATTCGGGCTTTTCCTGTTCGAAGAAACGGTTAACTGCGACGGTATTCATGAGGTCCAGTTCTTCAAATGACCTTCCGATCAGCTTGGTATATCCTTTCGATTGAAGGTTTTTCCAAAGAGCAGATCCTACGAGGCCATGATGGCCTGCGACATATATTTTACTTGTTTTATTCATCGTTTTATGATTTGCAGATTAAACGGATTATAGCAGATTACACGGATTTGTTCGGCGTATGAATGAATCGTTTCCACTTCATACTTGATTCTCCAAAGTTGACAAGTAAGCCGACAGTATACCCCGTCGCTTTAAGGTAATTAATCACTTGATCTGAATTGCTTTGGTGCAAAAAGCTTGCAGCCTTGATTTCAAGAATGATACTATCGTAACAGGTGAAATCAGCTACAAAGAATTTATCCAGTGGCTTACCATCAAAAAGAATATGCAGTTTTTTATGACGGATAAAAGGAATTTGCAATTTTCTCATTCCCTTTTCCAATGCCTCCTGATAGACCGATTCCAGGAAACCATTGCCTAATGCTTTGTGGACGTTCAAACAGGCTCCAATTATTTTATAGGTTTCTTGTTCAAATTGCAGTGCCATCCGCGTAATCCGCTTTAATCTGTGAAATTAGAATTTTATTCGAAATAATTTAATGTGCGGTATCCGCCTTCCCTGAGCCATGAGTCTTTTTTCATGAGTTTAACGTCGGACTGCATCATATCGGTAATTAGTCCCTGGAGGTCGTATCTGGGCTGCCATCCGAGTACTGTATTTGATTTGGTTGGATCGCCGATTAATAAATCCACTTCGGTTGGGCGGAAATATTTAGGATCCACAGAAACAATCCCTTTTGTCATACTTTTGTCTACAACATCAGGTTTTATTCGTGCTTTTATTCCAGCCAAATAGTGTTCCCCTACTTTTTCGGTAAATATTTTTTCATCGATACCAACTAAAACTCCGTGTTCATCAACTCCTTCGCCGGAAAAAGCGATTTCGAGTCCAATTTCAGCACAGGACAGTTTAATAAAGTCGCGTATACTCGTTGTAATTCCTGTCGCAATCACATAATCATCAGGCTGATCTTGTTGCAGAATAAGATACATGGCTCTGACGTAATCTTTTGCATGCCCCCAGTCACGTTTCGAAGAAAGGTTTCCTAAAAACAACTGTTCCTGCATGCCTAAAGCTATCCGGCTAATGGCACGGGTGATTTTACGGGTAACAAAGGTTTCTCCACGGACAGGAGATTCATGGTTGAACAGAATCCCGTTGCTGGCATGCATTTTATAAGCTTCACGATAGTTGACTGTTATCCAGTAGGCATACATTTTAGCTACGGCATAGGGTGAACGTGGATAAAAGGGAGTTTTTTCGCTTTGCGGTACCTGTTGTACCATTCCGTACAATTCGGAAGTGGACGCCTGATAAATTCGTGTTTTCTCTGTTAATCCAAGCAGACGGACGGCTTCGAGGATACGAAGTGTACCGAGTCCGTCGGCATTACCTGTATATTCCGGAGTTTCGAAGCTAACAGCCACATGACTCATTGCCGCCAGGTTATAGATCTCATCCGGCTGTGTTTCCTGAATAATACGGGTGAGGTTCATACTATCGGTCAAATCGCCGTAATGCAGTTTAAATTTCCGGTCTTCCACATGTGGATCTTCGTACAGGTGATCGATACGATCTGTATTAAACATGGAGGAACGACGTTTGATTCCATGAACCATGTATCCTTTTTTTAACAGGTACTCACTTAGGTAAGCACCGTCCTGACCGGTAACTCCGGTGATTAATGCAGTTTTTTGAGTCATATTCGAAATTATAAGTTATTGACGCATAACCAGCGTCTGTCTAAAAAGTTTAATGTTGAAGCTCACTGGAATGCAGCTGATCTTCATGAGCCGAAATATAATGAATTATTTTGGAAGGGTTGTTTTGAATTTGATCATAATATGCAAACGAGCGATAGACCTGACGGTCTGTTAACGAATATCAGGATAAGGTATTGTTGCCAACGAGGATTAACGGAGGATTTTAAGAGACTAATAACCTGAGTTCGATATAAAATTGGTTGTATGATTATTGTATAATCACCCCATCCCCAGCCCTTCCACAATGAGGGAAGGGAGTTTCGAATGCTGAAGTTCTTAACCCACATTGCAGCTCAAAACCTTCATTTCAGTTAATTTTCGACTAAAAGTGACTTTTTTCAGGTCATATTGATGGCATTGAATTCTCAACCAACTGATAATCAAGTATTGAATTTTTATGGAT